>Ga0228710_1000937_pt1 | contig 41420 bp, 17 predicted proteins | sample MedpolnodulmetaG_FD_177995 | JGI IMG/M metagenome (GOLD analysis project Ga0228710, IMG submission 177995) | Root nodule microbial communities from Medicago polymorpha collected in Santa Monica, California, United States - pink nodules | ecosystem: Host-associated > Plants > Roots > Nodule... | reverse complement strand
CTTTACTCCAATACAAAATGACAGTGCATTCTTCTTCGTCTTGTCTATTTTTTTGAAAGTTGAGCACTGTGAATGCTGAGCTGTACACATGATGTGTACAAGTGCAGAAAATATTGTTTTCTGGTATTTTTTTTTTCCTTGATACAATATCTCTTTAATTCTTTAGCTAGCAAAGTTTCATATTTCCATCCACAAAGGAAATTCTGTACATTTGTTATACATTTTATTTTTTAAAGAAGCTGCACGTTACATTTCATGCGTTGTGTTTTAAAGTTGAGACTGCCATTGAATTTTCCGCATTTTGTATTAATTAACCCCGGATCTTAAATCAACTTATGTTGTTTTAAGTGGTAAGAAGTTTGATTCTTAAACAAAGTCTTGAGTTCCAAGCCTTTTAAATTATAAAAATAAGTATAGGTACAGGTAAGAAACACTGTACCCCTAAGAGCTTTACTGTCTACTTGTTTTATACATTTCAATTTTTGAAATTCAGTAGGTAATAATGATAATAAGAGGTGGGGAGAAATGGAGATTTGGAGAATCTGTACAATGATTGTAGAGAATGCCCCATAACTGGAAATTGTGCATCAGTACAAATTAGCAAATTGTCTGGATATAACTGGGAAAAAAATGTGTTGTTTATATCACAAGTTTGGCATAATGTGATTTGACATTAGAAACAATGTTTTAAAAATTGAAATGAATTTGACAGATTAGTCCTGATTGCAGTTCATTGATTAGTCCTGAGTTCAGCATAATGAGCAGTTTGATTGCGGTTTCGTCCTGGTTTGAACATATATTAAAGCGGTTAAACCATGACTTTGAGGTCCATTTGGTTCAATGTTTGATTTTATTTATAAAACATTGGTTAGAAGGGATAAATTAGATTACAACTAACTATTAATATTGACCATTTAAAAAAAAAGGATAAAATAGATTACAATTATACAAATAAGCTAATATTTAATAAAATAATAATCTATAAGAGTTAAGCCTTGGTTTAACTTGCAATTCAAAGATATAAGACATGAAAAAGAGGTTGCTTCCTATGCTTTAAAAGTCAAAAATTACTAATTCCTCAAAATGATAATGAAAATTTTGAAAAAAAATATGGAACATGTTACAATATTTGTAAAGAACTTATTTTGTTAATGAACCTGTCTAACGGATGAGACAGAAATGTCAAAAGTCAAAACCAATCCACAAAAAGCAATAACAGTGATGGAAAATGGGAAGAAAGCAACAAAGGGTGATGATTCATATTGCCACGAGTATGTTGGTTGGCCTCCAATATCACTAGAAATGAGCAAGAATGGTAATTATAATCTTTGAAAACTTATAAAAAGTTGAAAAAAGAAGAAAAGAAGAAAAAATAGGAAGCTTATGATTAAAATGAAGACTATGATTTTAGACGAGTATCCAATTAAGAGTGTGCATAAAGTGGACTCCATCTTCTAAAACCAAATGATTTCATTTGTTGAGTTTTGCTTAAGAGGTTGGATTCCTTGATTGATTTTTACAACTTTTTTGGTCTTTTGCTTTATATTGTAGTATTGCATGGCTGCCTCTTGGTACAACATCTTCAAGGAAGAAACATACATGATTCAAATCAAGCATAGAAAAAGAGAACTAAACTTTTGGTTCTAATTGATGAACTTTTATCATGAGAATATATCTTACATAATGTGCTAACACCCATATATATTTATGTCATTGATTAAATTTATGTTTTATGCATCATATCAGAATTAATTCCATATCATGTCAAAGGTGATTGTAGTGAAAAACATAGATGTTTATTTATATTAAAGATGTAATTTAGTTCCATGTTAGTGCTATTCAATTTTGTCATTGTGTTATAATCAAAATTGAAACCAATTTATGGCTCGTTAGCTTAGACATTATTGACAAAATATATCAACATAAGGAAACTTGAAAAGATGACATTTTTTTTAACTTCATTGAGAGATGGCAATTTTCAAATTCAACAAAACTCTCTGATTCCTTTTACAATTATACTTTGTCCTATCACTTTAGAAGGTCTAAATTATTTGATTGTCTAACTCTTCCTATTCTAGCAAAGAACTAACTATGCTCTCTCTCATTCCATGTCTTGTGTTAAAGTATCTTTTTTGCAACCAACACCATATGAATATGATAAAACATGACATGTAATGATTGTTTTTGGGACCCTATAATCTTAAATTCTCTTGATTAGCTTGCTTTTAATTAAATTCTCTTAAGATCTCATAAAGGATCACCAACAACCCAAGCTTAAAGGTTTCAAATTCCTTATCAGTTAACTAGTCTTTGATCACATGGATTTATAAGTATTTACCTCTCATAATTATCCTTTTTTTTTACTCTCCGTCGTCTTATATTATGTGACACAATTGACTATGTTACGTATGTTAATACACAATTTTGATCTAAATATATTCAATAATCTATTAAAAACAATTATGAAAATTTAATATTTTGAAAATATTTTTCGAGACAAATCCAACATCTTATTTGCTATAATTTGATTTTTATATTAGTTGAAAAATATGGTCAAAGTATATTATATGAATAGTGCACATTTTTAAATTAGGTCATTTAAAATGGAAAGGATGAAACAACGTTTTTTTGAAGAGTTTAACGGACATACATTGTCAAGGTAAAATAATTTTTGTTTTATTTTTAAAGATCGGGTAAAATAATTCTATTATTCAAAAATATGAGTCCACAATTTCTCCATGCCACACCATCAATTTTAAAATATCATAACAAAAGTGGTTTGATGTGATAAAATAATAATTTTTCATTGGATGTTGGCATAAAAATGTGACAATGCATATTCATAAATATTTTTTTGTAATTTATGAAGAAATTTGTTTTTTTGAAGGAAGGAAGAAAAGTTTTACATGATATACTACAAATTTGTCGCTGATTAGCAAGTGAAATGATTTTTTTTCCTTTCCCTTTTGAGAATTCGTGATAATTAGTTAAGTAGGATGTTGCTTCCATCCTTTTCAATGCGACCCTTCTTTTTGTTTCTCTTGTTTTAGTTTTTTTCAATGCTTTTTTATATTATTTCGAGGTGAGTTAGTGGTGGCTAAGGAAGCTCATAGGTATGGCTGTATCAAAGCCTTTAGTTCAAATTTTTTGGCTAATTTAAATCTACTTCTCTTTTAAAAAGGAATAATAAATTCACATTGTTACTCAAACAAAAAAAAAATCACATTGGTTTATTTATGAGAAATGATTGTAACAAAAAAAAGTTATGAGAAATGATAATAGCATACTACCTTTGCCATTAATATAAAGCCGCATTTAAAATCAATTCCGAGTGCAACAATTATTAACTTATTTTTAATTACCTCCATAAAAACCGAAGAGTTACGAAGAAAAATAATTAAATATTTTTTTTCTAACAAAAGAGGGCCTAAGTCCGGAGAAAAAACAGAACTAAGTTAGTCGAACACTCCTACGCATGCAAGCCTCAGAAATATAATCAAAAAGTAAGTTACGGAAATTGATCGTACCTGATTAGAAGGTGACTGCCGGTGCTTTGAATGCGGTGGTTTGAGTCGTGGTGGAATGCGCCAAAATGCCTTCTTGGAGCGGATGGGGGTGTGTACCTGCAGGCACTCCAACGCTCAAGTAAGTAGAGATCAAAGAGTGAGGGTTTAGAGGAAGAGTTAGATTCTACCTTGGGGACTGCTATGAGTCCCCTATTTATAGAGGTGGAGGGCTGTAGAGCCGTTGTAATGGCACACCTGGCTCTGGCGGTTACGAAATCGTGAGAAGTGTAACCGCCAGAGAGTTTATTGAGGGAACGTGCAGAGAGACGTTGTGGTTCGTTTGAACCGGTCTCGCTCGCTCCGTGCACCCCCTTGTGGGAAAGGGGTGTGTCACAAGTAATGTTGCCAAACGTGGTGTTTGGGCTTTGGATTGTATTGGGCCTAAGTAAATGGGTTAATGGTCCTTTTGGCCGGTCCAGAACAGTAGCCCCCAAGTCGTAGCTCATGTCGAGGAGTGATGACTTAAGTGCGGGCATCTTTGGTTGTTCGTGGTTGGCCATGGAAAGGAAGTTCGTTTTTATGTGCTCTCTGCTCGAGAGTAAGCCAATCTCGTTTGACGGATGTGAAGACGCCTTTGAATCTGGGAACCGTTTGTATTGGTGGTTGAGTGTCGTGAGGATTGTGCGAGCAGGTGTGTGGACGCGCTCGCTATCCTCCGAACCCCCATTGTTAGTTCGCCAATGGAGTGGGCTATGTCCGGCATTTGAGTGCTCGGTTTACTTAGGTCGGAAGGAAAGATTCCCTCGTCAGGAAGTTTGATCGATTGTCATTCCGCAATTAATGTCCACGTCTCGAGGGAAAGATTGAGGAGACATGACCTTTGGTTTTTGAGTGACACGTGTAAAGGCTATTGCAATACTTGAGTACCTATAGTATGTAGGGTGTTCTTGGTTTGTGTTTCCAAGGTGTCATCAGTGCTATTGATTTAATCCTGACGTTTAGAGAACCGCTATGAGTGATCAGAGCCCTTGGATGGATGATTTGATTTAATCAGGACCATATGCATGCTATTTGAGTGGAGAGTTGCATGTGAAGGGCTGCACCGGATTAGGGCTTCGTGGCCTTTGGGAGGTTTTATGAAATGAGTATAAATAGTTCAAACGTTTGTTTGGAACATCACAACATTTCATTTCTCATAAACTTAAAGAATTTTCCAAGAGTTCCTCTAAAGACGAAGCATTTCTGAGTCTTCAACTTCTCACTTCCAGTCCAGTTCATCCATCGTAACAGGTAATGCCCTGATGATTCTCCTTTCCCTTATTTCACACTTGGCTTCTTTAGTTTCTTGTTTAAGAAACCGTAGAAATGCATGCTTTTTAGGGTAGAAGTTACTCCGACTCGGTGGTTTCTGCCGTTTGTTACGGTAGTTTCTGCCATGTGTAAGGAGTTATAGGATTTGCTGTCTGTTTTTTTAGAAAAACATTGGCGACAGGCTTTAGTTTTTTAGGGTCGCGCCTAGTCGTCCCCGTGCATGCTCGTTGTAGTTGCATGTTTCCCTGTATGGGTTGCCGCCATGTCGCCAGAGCTTTTCGAAAACCCCTTTGTATGGCGATCAGACCTACTAGTTTGAGAGAGACAGAGAGATGAGTGTGAGGTTCTTGGGTTGATCCTCCTCCACTTTCCTCTTTCAGGTTTGATTATGGCAAGCGATTTAGGCAGGGACAGCGATGCTGCGCACAAGCATTTTTGGATAGGGAAGGAAACCCCAAAAACGGTTTCGCTTTTCTCGACCAATGGTGCGGCGAAAATCCCACATTGCCTGATTGGGAGGAACGAGGATTGAGAAATCATCCTTCCTACTACCTCGGATAGGGTTTGCTCGTGATTCTCGGCGAATTGTATCCCTATGTACAAGGCTGTCTTTCAGGAGGTGGGTTTCAGGCTTCCTTTTTCTCCGTTTCATGCGAGTGTCTTTGAATGGTTGGAACTATGTCCTTCCCAGTTGAGGCCAGACTCCTTCGCATATATGATGGCCTTTGAATCAGTGTGCCGCTTCTTACGTCTTCCAGCCACTAGAGAACTGTTCTTCGCCCTCTTTACCATTCAGCGAGGTTTGGATAAAGATGGTGGGCATACATGGGTGTCTTTCCGTTAGCGAACGGTGTTGTTCGAGGCCTTCACTAGTGAGGCCACAAAGTTCCAGACGAGGTTCTTTTTGACTGAGGTGGCGTTGAGTAGTGTTCTGAAGGTGGTAGAGAGCCCCCATGAGGATGTTGGGGTTGTGAAAGAGCGTATGCCACACTTTCCTTTCTGTTGGGGCTCTTTTTTTCGAATGCTTGAGTTTCGCTCGAATGCTTGAGTTCGTGGGCTTTTTTTTTCGATCGGAAGTGGTAGCTAAGGATGGTAGCCCTGTGTTGGATTCGCGAGGGAATCAGGTCATCATGCCTCGCTTGATACTCGTTCATTAGTGCTTTCGAAAGACCCCTTGAATCTCTTGGGTAGGTTTGATTTGCTGCTCTTTTTCCTTTGTCTGACTCATGCTTTTTACTAACGATTATGTTTGTACTTCTTTATGTAGGGAAGATGTCTCACATTCGTTCCTTGGTGAACAAAGCTAACCAGAAGGTCGCTAGTCAGAGCAGCAGCAGCAGAAAAAGAGATGAGCATCGAGGACGAACAACGGATAAATGGTTTCTTGTGCGCGTGTCCGATGACCCTGAGGAGGAGGAGGTCCCTCCAAAGAGAAAAAGGGTTGCCCCTCTTGATAAGGGTAAGCAGGTCGAGACTCAGGCTCTGGTTCCTTCTAAGGATGCATCTTCTGTTGGTGAATGCCTGTTTCAGCTTCCTAGGGTGTGGTCCAAGCAGTGACTTGGGAGTTGTTGGCCGGTCCCGAGTAGTGGCCGATGGTGTAGTCAACGTGATGAGAGCTTTGGAAGTTGCGGTGTACATGAACAACTCTTCCATGAAGGAAGTGGTGCGCTCTGATGCCCTTACCCGTGAGAGGAGTGAGATGGCTAAGAAGATGGTTGAGATGGAAGCTTAGCTGGTGGTTGCGAAGGCGGCGAATTCCAAGAAGGACAACATGATTGCTTTCCTGGAGAAGAAGTCGGACTTGGCGTCTCGTTATAGTGATGAGTTGAGAGAGGCTCGTGCTCAGTTTGCTGCGGAGAAGAAGGCCCTTGAAGATGCTCTTCATGACACTTCTATGACTGGTGAGGATGAAACTGAAGACACAACTGAGTTGGCTCGCCCTGCGCTGGTCTACAGGATTGAAGAGTTGGAAAGGAACCTGGTGGGTGCTGCCCGCCATGGTTTCGACAATGCAGTGGATCAACTTAAAGTGGTGAATCCTGGTGTGGAGTTCCGTACGGACATAATCCATTTCTTGAAGTATGTCAGGAATGAGGAGATTTTTGCCCAAGATGATGATGGGCATGTTTGAAACGCCCGGGCTTATATGGCCTTGTAATTTTTTGATAATTTCTGTTGCCACTGACATTGTGCAGCCCCTCGTGGCTCGCATCTGCTTTTGCTATATACTCTATTTGTTCTTTAATTATAATTTACCTGAAAATGTTTGTTTTATTTTCAAGTATAATGTTTCGAATTGAGTGCTCGTTGCGTGAGGCTTTTTATACTACTCAAAGTATTTGTTGAGAGCGAATTGTTTGACTTGTATGTTTCTACCAAGCGTAGCAATTCGTATGCTCTTAATATTTTGACTGTTTCTTGGTGCTCGTTCTTGGCAAGCGAGGCAACCTCTGAAATGAAGTAAGTTCGTTGAGGTGGAATGGCCTACCCTCCGGCAGTCATTGTTTCGATGAAATGAATTAATGACTGGGGAGTTTTGCATGTCCGCCTGCGACCTTGTTACTTTAACTCGTTGTTTTGAACCAAAGCTTTGCCTTTCTTTTCCCCAGGTATTTGTTGCTCTGTTGGAACGTCTTACCTTTTGCGTTGTTTTGCAAGGGAAAATCCGGGCGTGAGAGTTCTAACTGTTACACGAAGTATTTGTTAGAAGCATTTTACATCCAAGAGATTGTTTATCTGAATGTGTGTCCAAAGTTGTGCTTCGAACGGAGAACATCGGATGAACGAAGAAATCAATCTAATTTCAACGCACTGAGGCGTGAATCACCCATCGCGAGCTAGGGTTCTACCTAACATGCCGAGCAGTGATGTCGCAACTGTTAGAGTACATACTGAGGAGTAGAAGAATTTGTCGTGTAGATTTCTCTTATCCTTTAATTTTTTGGATTTGGAGTGGCACGACTTTCCTTTTCCGTTTAGTTGCTCGTTTCTGGAGAGCATGAAGTTCGTCGTGTTGAATTGAGTATATACATTAGAGTAGTTTGGCGATGTTTGTCATCTAAGTGTAATACTTTTTGAGTTTTTTGGCATTCCAAGTTCTCGGAATTGTGCCTTTGTGGAGACCTTCGAGTCCGTAAGCCCCTGTTCCGGTTTTCATCCGGACTCTGTAGGGTCCCTTCGAGTTGGCTGCGAGTTTCCCTTCTTCAGAGTCCTTCTAGTTTCGCCGGAGGACGAGGTCGCCTACTTCGAATTCCCTCCTTATGACGTTTTTGCTGTGGCGAGCGGCTATTTTTTCCTTTAGCGTTGTTTCTCGCAAGGCAGCTTCACTCCTAACTTTGTCGACAAATTCGAGCTCTTCACGTAGATTTGCCGTGTTGGCCGGGAAGTTACTGTTGGCGTCAGTTCGCCAAGTGAGTTTAGTTAACTCAATGGGTATGACCGCCTCTGTCCCATACGTGAGTCGAAAAGGTGACTCGCTAGTAGTGGAGTGGGGAATAGTTCTGTAGGCCCAGAGGACCGTGTGTAACTCTTCAGCCCATTTAGTTTTGACTGCGTCCAGCCTTCTTCGTATTCCTCGTAGAATGACCATGTTCGCTACTTCGTCGAGGCTGTTAGCTTGAGGGTGTTCAACGGAGGTGAAACTTTGTTTGATTCCAATCTTCCTTAGGTAGTCCTGGAATCTTTGGTCTGTGAATTGAGTCCCATTGTCAGATATCACTAGGGTCGGTACTCCGAATCTTGCTAGGATGTTCCTTTTGAAGAAACGAAGTACGTTTTTGGCTGTGATCTTCGCCAATGGTTCGGCCTCAATCCACTTTGTTGAGTAGTCGATGGAAACTACCAGATATTTGAGTTGTCCGGTGGCTTTAGGGAATGGTCCCAAAAGGTCAATGCCCCACCATGTGAAGGGTCAAGGGGAAACCAGTGATGTTAATTCAACGGGGGGTGCGAGGTGCATGTCCCCGTGTCGCTGACATTTGTCACAAAGGTTTACGTAGTCTTGGGCATCTTTCCACATGGTAGGCCAATAGTATCCTGCTCGTAGAACCTTTTTCGCGAGAGCTTTAGCACCAAGGTGTTGTCCGCAGATGCCGTCGTGGACGTTAGCGAGGACTTCTTGGGTCTCGTTAGGTCCCAAAAACTTGATAAGCGGTGTGATGAAACCCCTTTTGTATAGGATTCCTTCCACTAAAGTGAATGAGCAAGCCCTTCGTTTCAGCCTTGTCCTTTCATGCGGATCGGAAGGGAGTTCCCTGTTCGCTATGTAACGAGAAATGGGTCCTCTCCAATCCTCCATCCCAATAAGTGAGTTGATTTCGTGGAGATGAGCCTTTTGTCTCTGAACGCTTGGTTCATTGAGGACTTCTTGTATGACGGTTTTGTTTCCGCTTGCAGTTCGTGTGCTGGCGAGCTTCGAAAGAATATCTGCCCTGGTGTTCTGCTCACGGGGAACGTGGGTTACCTCGACAGTTTCAAATTCTTTCATTTTCTCTAGTACCAGCTGGACGTACTGTTGGAGGTGCTCCTCTTTGACCTGGACTTCGCCTGTGACTTGGGAGGCCACCAACTGAGAGTCGGTAAATTTTTTTACTTTTTTGTCTTCCAGGTCTTGGGCAGTTCGTACGCCAGCCAAGAAGGCTTCGTATTCTGCAGTGTTATTGGTTACGTGAAAAGATAAGCCAAGAGAAATTTCAACAATGATACCTTTGTTGTTTTCTATGATTATTCCAGCTCCGCTTCCTTTGGAGTTGGATGATTCATCTACGAAGACGGTCCATTTATTTGTTTTATCTTCCATCAGGAAGGTCATCTCGGCAAGGAAGTCTACGAACACTTGCGCCTTCAGTGCCTTTCTGGATTCGTAGTGTATGTCGACCCAAGATTTGTCTAATGGGCTGGTCCATTCGGACTATTACCGTATGAGCTAAGAAGTACTGCCTCAACCTTCGAGCTGCCGTGAGGAGGGCGAGAGCCACCTTTTCAATCTTTTGGTACTTCGTCTCTGGCCCTAGCAACGCTTTGCTGGTGAAGTAGACTGGTTTCTGCCCCTCCGTTGTTTCTCTGATGAGGACGGCGCTTACCGCGTTAAAGGAAACAGAAAGGTATAGGTATAGTACTTCACCTTGCTCGGGTCGTGAGAGAACTGGAGGTGCTGAGAGGGTCTGTTTGAGATGTTTTAAGGCGTTCTCGCACTCGTTTGTCCACTCAAACTTCGTCTCCTTTTGTAAGAGTTTGAAGAAAGGGAGAGCATGTTGAGCAGCCTTAGCCACGAATCTTGAGAGGGAAGTCGGCATACTGTTGAGTGTTTGGATGCATTTCTTGGAGTGGGGCGTGGGAAGCTTAGTAAACGCTTGGCATTTATTTGGGTTTGCCTCAATTCCTCTTTCGGTTGGGTAGAAACCAAGGAACTTGCCTGCTTGTACTCCGAAGGTGCATTTTTCTGGGTTGCGCCGCATGTTGTATTTCCGAGTTTGTTCGAACACTCTCTTGAGATGGGTGGCATGATTAATCTCTTGCTGGGATTTTACAATCATCTCGTCCATGTAGACCTCAAGGATGTCGCCCAGAAGTGCCTTGTCATAGGCTTTGTTCATCATGCGTTGATAAGTAGCCCCTGCATTTCGTAGACCGAAGGGCATTACGTTGTAGTAATAGTTCCCTGATTCGGTCATGAAAGTTGTTTTCTTTTTATCTTCTTTAGCCATGGGTATCTGGTTGTACCTAGAATAGGCGTCCATGAAGGATAAAAGTTTGTAGTCGGAGGAATTATCTACAAGTTTATCAATGTTAGGAAGAGGATATGCGTCTTTAGGGCAGGCCCTATTAAGATCGGTATAGTCAACACACATACGCCATTTTTCGTTAGATTTCTTGACAAGTACAACATTGGAGAGCCAGGTAGTGTATTTGGCCTCAGAAATAAAATTTGCCTCTAGGAGGTCTTTTACAGCTTTCTCTGCAGCCTCTGATTTTTCAGGAGACTGCTTTCTACATCGCTGGGTTACAACGCTTACACCAAGATCCACTGTCAGCAGGTGACGAGCAACGCTAGGGTCGATTCCGGGCATGTCGGCCGCGCTCCAGGCGAATAGGTGTGTGTTCTCTCTGAGGCAGGCGGTCAGCTGTGCTTTGACAAGTTCGGGAAGATCCTTGCCGATCTTGAAGTTTTTCGAGGGGGTCGTTTTCGAAAGGGATTAGCTCGAATTCACCGTCAGGAATAGGTCTTAGAAGTTTCGCGTTGAACGGGTCCTTCTTCTCCCTTTTTTGTTCCTTAAGGTCTTCCTTGGTGAACCTAGGGTCAAGTTCGACCAAGTTTGCATCCAGAGTGCTCGCAGCAGCTTTCCCTTTGTTCTCAGCAGGTTTGCTGGGTTGGGAAACCAAGTTCTGGGCTTTGTTAGCCTGGAGGAAACATCTTCTTGCAGCTTCGATGTCTCCGTTGAGAGAGGCGATGATGCCATCTTTTGCATGGTATTTCAACTTCAGATGAGAGGTTGAACATGTAGCACCCAGTTGGGCGAGCCCGGTTCTCCCTATAATGCAATTATAGAGAGAAGGACAGCCGATCACCAGGAATGGGATCCTTATTGTTTTCTTGGCCTCCTTTTCGCCGAAGGTGATTAGTAGTTCCATGTAACCCCATGGCTGAGTAGACGAGCCGTTGAAGACGTAAAGTACATTTCCAACATATGGAGAGAGGTTTTTCTCCGTAAGTTGAAGAGTTTTGAACAGGGCGGTGTACATGATGTCGCATGAGGCCTTTGTGTCAATTAGGACTCGACGGACATCAGTGTTGGCCATTGATGCTCGTACGAGCAAAGGAATGGCTGAATTTAAGGCCCCACCAGGTAGTTCTGAGTCGTAGAACGCCAAAGGTGGTCTTCCTCCATGGTTGGAGGGGGCCATCAAGTTGACGCTCATGGGCTCTTCGAACTTCCTCTTCATGCTTCCCATGGAGATGTTCGGTGTTCCTCCCGTGATGACGTTGGCAGAGGGAAACTGCTCCCAAGTGCATGAGTAGGGGGTGATTTCCACATTGTCGGTTGAATCGCCAAGGTGCTGCACGAACATGGTGATTATCTTGCCAGTCTCGGTGCCATCGTCGATGACTTCGACGATATTTCTCTCCGACTCGGGGCTCTTGATGAATTGTTTGAGCTGTCTTCGTTGAATGAGGAGTTCGATGGCATCCTTCAAGTGGATGCAGTCGTCGGTGACGTGCCCGTGGCATTTGTGGAATCGACAATATTTTGTTTTGTCAACTCCCTTCCTCTCCTGAGATGGAGCCTTTGGTGGCTTGACGCTAGCTTCTGTTAGGTCGGCCATTGTGATCTCGACGAGGATTTTCTCCTTGGACATGGCCAAGGGCGTATACTCGATGAAGTGACCGTTGGGTCTTTTGCCTTCACGAGTTACTTTGCCTTCCCTCTTTTTTCTCATGGAAAGGCTTTTTGGAGGATTCAGCAGCAGGTTCCTCCTTTTTGGATTTGTTTAGGCTGTCCGCGTACATCTCTTCTTCATAAGTTATGTAGATCTTTGCGATCGCTAGGAACTCATTGAGAGTCCTTGGGCGATCCAAACAGACAGCTTTTTTCACGTCTGTGCCTTCGCGCAGACCTTTGGCAATGAGGTACCGCTTCATTGTCTCGTTAGCACATCTTACCTGAACAGCTTCTTTGTTGAACCTCTCGATGTAATCCCGGAGAGGTTCGCTCTTTCCTTGAACAATGGCTTCATGCGATGCCACCGTTTTTGGTTGCGTCCTTGAAGCAGTGAAGTGAGTCGTGAACTCGTAGCAGAGGTCGCTCCATGAGTTAACGGAGTTTCTCCGTAGGTTCTTGAACCAGGTGACGGCTCCTCATCGCAGCGTAGTGATGAAGAGTTTGCCTTTTACGGCACCCTGCACCGATCTGTATGTGAGAACTGCCTCAATGTTCTCGATGTGCTCGTCCGGATCGGTTGTCCCGTCGTATGAGTCCATCTGGGGAGGCTTTTCTAGCCCGCGGGGGATAGGAGCTTCTCGGATGCGCCGAGTGAATGGACCGTAAGCGTTACGGTCATTCCGGGCATTGCGAGTGTCCTCAGAGCTAGAGGAAGACCAAGAGCGCCCGTTACGTCTTAGCGGGGATCTCCTTGGAGGGGATCGTCTAGGTCGGGATCTCCTCGGAGGATTTTGTCTGGGTGATCTCCTTCTGACCGACCTTCTGGTGCAACTCGGAGATCTGACGCTTACTGAATGCCGCGGGGATTTGGAACGTGACTAGCGAGGGCTCCTTCCTCTTCTGCTACGTATTGGGGAAGGAGTATGTTTAACTCGGACTAAAGGGTGTGCTTGCTCCAGATCCATCAGGCGTCAGTTCTGTTCCTCGATTAACGACGTCTGTCGTTGAACCGTGTGGAGCAGATTGCTGACGAGGGCACTAGTTGGCGTGGCATCTTCAGGTGTCTCTGTAAGTCGGGTAGGACCTTGCAGAGGCCTTTCTTGGAGATGAATTATTTGTATCGGTTCCTCTCTGGGTGTACCCCCAGGAGAAGGTGAAGATGTCATGCCATCCTGTTGAGGGATGCGAATCTCACTTCGTATCTGGGAGTTGGCACCGTTGGCAGCCATGTTAATTTTTCGGAAAGCTTTGGTTTTTAGGAGTATAAAAATGGGGAGAGCTTATATTTCCCACAGATGGCGCCACTGATCGTACTTGATCAGAAGGTGACTGCCGGTGCTTTGAATGCGGTGGTTTGAGTGGTGGTAGAATGCGTCAGAATGCCTTCTTGGAGCGGATGGGGGGTGTGTACCTACAGGCACTCCAACGCTCAAGTAAGTAGAGATCAGAGAGTGAGGGTTTAGAGGAAGAGTTAGATTCTACCTTGGGGACTGCTATGAGTCTCCTATTTATAAAGGTGGAGGGTTGCAGAGCCGTTGTAATGGCACACCTGGCTCTGGCGGTTACGAAATCGTGGGAAGTGTAACCGACATAGAGTTTATTGTGGGAGCGTGCAGAGAGACGTTGTGGTTCGTTTGAACCGATCTCCCCCGCTCCGTGCACCCCCCTTGTGGGAAAGGGGTGTGCCGCAAGTAATGTTGCCAAACGGGGTGTTTGGGCTTTGGATTGTATTGGGCCTAAGTAAATGGGCCAAAGGTCCTTTTGGCCGATCCAGAACAGAGATCATTAGGAGGAGACTCTACCACAAAACAACTAGAAGATTCCAAGGACAAACTGTAATTAGCAAGTCAATCAGCACTTCGGTTTCCCTCACCCGAAGAAAAAATTACAAACTGTAATTTATTTTTATAAAAGTATCCTTATAAGAACTAAATATCCTTGTTTTGTACAACAAAAAAATAATAATAAAAGGAACTAAATATCCTTGTTAATATATGCAAAGTTTCAAATGATATTAAGTACTACCTATGTGCATAGGTTAAATCAAATATTTGATATTCTGAGGTAAAACCAACTAGAACCCTTCACAAGTTCATCCTAATGGTTGAGGACACCTATATTCAAAAATAAAGTCCATGCTAAAAAAAGGTTGTTGCTTGGGAGGTTTACAGCTCCCATGTTGTGCAAACATCTAAAATTTATAAAACTTTTTCAAACAACACTAGTGGTTGAATATTTACTGATTACTATATGAGATAAATGACATAGTTTACTATAACTAGTCATAATAATAGACCTTTAACACTACTACCTCCGTCCCTAATTATAGGAGCCTTTTGCAAAAATAACGGAGATTAAGAAAATTGGTTGTAGTATTAAATTTGTATATAATTACTATTGTTTTTACAATTTTATCCTTAAGAGAGACTTAATTTATGTTTTCAACATAATATTTATTGTTGATTGAAGAAAAAGATGCAAAATAAATAAGGGTATGTTGGTAAATAAATAATCAATGTACTTGGAAATAATTAATGTACTTGGGTCTTATAAAAAGGGACAATTTTTTTTCTTTCAAAAAGATCTTATAATTAGGGACGGATGTAGTATATAACAACAACTGTCTTTTTTTCAATAATTGACTTAATTATATTTATACTCACAGTAACAACTCAGTAACATTTTTTTTCTCTCTTCAATTTTAGTCCCTTTAAAAGATCTTACCATTTTTAATGCCTAAAAGATTAAAGAAAATGTCCCCAAGTCCATTAATCCATTTGACACTAATAATATGTGGATCATTTTAATTTTATTTTATATAATATGGCTGACATAACTTTATCGTAGACTTTATAGTATTAGCCCATTACAGTTTTTTTAATCAATGAGGACTAAATGCAATTATTTAATTTATTCTAAGAATTAAAGATGGCAAGAAAATTGAAACTAAAATGTAGAACACTGCATGTTACATAGACTAAAAATCATTTAATTCTTAATATTTTTAGTATTAAAAGTTTTGGCCAACCATAAGTAAAATTATCACTTGTGCCGTATTTTTGCTATAAACTTAGATGTTGCAAGTTTGTTTACAATTTCATCCTTTTTTGTTTTAATGACGTTGATATTTGTATTACTTTCAAAAAAGAAAAAAAAAAGTAAAATTATAAGAGAAATTGAAAATTTCATGTGATTAGTGATATGATCATAGTTATGCATAATTGAAATTGTAGTGGAACACACTTTCCCGAAGGGGTATATATAGCAATTATAAACGTAAGTTAAATTAAGTGATTTGATACAATCTTGACTTAGAGGAAAAGTGTCACATGCTCTCCCTTCACTCTTCTTCAATCCCCTCATAATTCTGTTCTCCACTTTCATTACGAAAAAATAATACTATTATTAAAAACTATAATGCAAACTCAAATCAAAACAGACAAAATGTGAGAAAGTGAAGGGATAAAACAAATATTTTAAGTCAAATACTAATAAATATATTTTAGGTTTGAAATGCATAATATTCTCTGCAAAAAGAATGTAAGTGGGACTGTGGATGGACCCCAAACCCATCAAGTCTTTGCTTTTACCACCCACCTCATATTCCTTTCAACTATACTTTTTCATCATTCCCTTGTAGACCTCTCTATATTCATTTTATTTTTTTAACTATTTCCATAACACACTCCATTTTGTTACTTTTTGCATATGTTTGTCTTGTCCTTCTGCAGCTTTGGACCTTCTTTGTTGCCTCTCATAGGTAACCTTAACTTTCCTTTCCTCTCTCCCTATTCAGCATGGATTTCTTATGTTAGAATTAAGGGTTGATAGTCCTTTTAATCTTTGTAATAATAAGTAGTTATAATAGTTCCTTAATGTATCAAAATTTTAAAATAATTTTTATTTATGCACTATATTAGTCAAAATAGTATATGATGCTAAAATAATATATTAATACTCGCAATAACTCTTTTTATATAAGGATTGAAATGACAACAAGTAAATACCTATAAGGACTAATATGACAATAAGTAAGCATATTGAAGGACTAATATGACAATATTAACAAAATATTTTAATGTCATGGACTATTTTGACTATAAAAGTGAACAATTAGGGACTATTTTAAAATTTTGATAAGGACTATTATGACTATTCGTTAATCATTTATGGACCAAAATGATTATCACCTTTAAAATTAATTATAAATTTACACACTCATGGATTAGTAATTAGAATTTAATCAGAAGGTCCACTTTGCCAAACAAGTCTAAAACCAAAGTCAAAACGTAGACTAGTAAGAAAATCTATAAATTTTGGTCAAGTCATTCATCTATATAATAGTGTAATTACGTGATTTCATTCGATCATTTTTCTATTTACCAAGAGAATCATGCGTTTGAGACAACACATAAATAAAATTCAAAAGGACAAGATAATTTTGCATTGAAAATAGCACTTTTTTTATATTTTTAAGAGTTTAACTACACATATTTTAAAATAATGTTACCATATTTACTTCCTTAATTAATACTTTAGGGACACTATTTAACATTTTCCTGAATTAAAAATACAAAATCAAATTGTCTTTGTTTGAATTTGATCGAGTCATTCGTTTATACAATAATGTGATCACATGATTGCAAACAATCGTTTGCTGCTTATTGAGAGAATCAGACAAGTGTTGAGACAACACATAAATACAATTCAAAATACTAAATCGAATTGTCCAAATTGTTTGGCCACATGTTTCCTTAATGTCGAGAATTCAAATTTCAATAGACCAGAGAAGAGTGAAAAAGAAGCAAATAAAATAAGAGGGGAAGAAGACAATAAAAAATAAACTTTCACATTAAATCATACTTCTTTTGGACTTGAATACAAGTTAAAAAATTGTTCATATTTAGCGATTAAATATAAATCAATTTAAGGTAAAATTACATGTTTAGTCCCTTAACTTAATTTTAGGTAACAGTTTAGTCATTTATCTTTTTTTCATTTCAATTTGGTCCATTTTTATATGGATTTTCAAGTTTCAAATTTATGGTTTTATTTTCTTATGGTTTTCCAATCTTCAAACCTATGGTTTTTATCCATGTTTGCATAAGAATATTAGATTTAAAGCTTGAAAATTCATATAAAAATGGACCAAAAGGACAAAATTGAAATGAAAAAAAGATAAAGGAACAAATTGTTACATAAAATTAAGTTAAAGGACTAAAAATGTAATTTTGCCTCAATTTAACTATTTTCACTCTATTTAATGATAACACTTCATTGGCATGAAGCAGCATTCAGTAGCATGAAGCAATATACCTTTTTCGCTAAATATCTCATGCGGTCTTTAAGTTAGATATTTATAATAAGTTAGTTATATAATATTAACGTTTATCTATTTTTCAACTAACTTCATTAAAAAGTGTTTATGAACTATTTAACATTGAGGTGCTAGGTCCAATAGTGTTTATGATGTCAAACATAATTACTTACACACATTTTCTTCTTCTTGTTTTTGAATTAAAAAGCTTAATATTTCATCAACAACATTATAAATCAAGTAATCAATCAATTTTCTTTCAAATCAAAATTGAAAAATACACCTATGAACCATAATTTTAAGAGCGGTGAATTTAGGCATATCAGTTTAATATTGAACGTCCATATAAATACTTTTTAATTGAGTTTGATGAAAATAGGATAATTGTGCATATATTTTATGAATTAAATGATTAATTTGTAATAAAAACCTTAAATGACCAATTTATTATAAACATCTAACTTAATAAACCGCGGATATTATTTGACCTAATTTTTTTAACATTCTCTTTCTTTTTGGGTATCTTTATACTAACAATTTAGAGTTTTATTTCAAGAATCCTCTCCTCTAAGGATGTCCACATCATCAATATATGACTTGGCGTTTATTCCAAAAATTTCTCTTAATTTTTAATATATGTTAAATAATAATTATTAAAAAACCGTTTTTTATTAAAAATTAAATCCTACATAATATATATAGTCGGTTACAATCAAATAATTATTAATATAATTAGTGTTTCAATTAATATTTATATGTTACATAAAAAATTTGGTAGGTTACAAAGTTGTAATAAATAATATGAAAACAACGTGTTTTGGTTTTTGATACGTAACACAATTACAACAATATACTAATTTTTTTTTTTTTTGATGTTATATAGTTAATTTTGAACGGTTACACACATATAATAATATTATAATTAATAATTTGTAGGTTAATATAAAATTTCAAATATTATATAATTAATTTTTTGTCGATTACATCAAATTAAAGTTAATTGTTTAATACATGTTTTATAATATTAGAGATATTTTTTTGAGAAAATAATATTAGTGATATTAACAATGTTGATTTTAAAACGTTTAAATTAATAATCAATAGATAATAAACGTTATGATATTATTTTTGTATATAAATAGTAGCATTTTAGGGTACATTTATTTGACATTTTTTTAAGAGTGTGTTTGGATGAGGTAATTGAGAAATTTTAAAGAATTTAAAATTCTAGGCAATTTAAATGATTCAATTAAATTACTTTCATTTCTCAATACTTTTGTTTGGACAGAGTAATAAAAAAATCATTGTAATCATTTTTGGACCAAATTTTAGAATTGAAATTAGGGTCAATTTGTAAATTTCAAAAATTTTGAGGGGTCAAATTATAATTTTTGAAAAAATTGAGGGGTCAATTTGCAATTGTTTGAAAATTTATTGGGGTCAAATTGAAAATTTTGGGGACCAAAATGCAAAATTTGAAAAAAATATAATAAAGAAGAATTTTGAAATTCTTAACTTTTAGGTGTCATTTGAAATTCTCTAAATTTAACTTCAACAAAATACTTCATAAATTTCCATCATTTTGAAAATTCTCCAAATTGTTATCCAAACAATAAAATTCACCTCAAAGTATTTGAATTCTCTTTTTGGAACATTTCAATTTCTATTTCTCTTATGCTTAAGCTTCACAAAAAGCTCAAGATCTTAAAGCCTTTTCTTAAAGCTTGAAATAATAAGGATGTTTTTGGCAACATACATACAAGACTAGATATAGCTCAGGAAAAGTTCGAGAATATCCAAATAACATTTTGATCAAAATGGTAATAACTAATAAAAATTTACTTTGCAGAAAAATAAATCAACTGTCTATTATAATTTACTTGTTCTCTCAATATTGTTTGAAAATTCTTTTAGGAGAGAAAAAGCTAAATCCTCTAGATTCATTGATGGAGATAGGAATACAACTTATTTTCAAAGAGTAATATAATTAGAAATTCTCATAATCACATCAATTTTCTCAAATATGGAGATGAAACTTTTACTAACTCTAAAGATATTGCTTCTTATATTCTCAACTATTTCGAAGATATTTTTCCCAGAGCCATGCGCCTAGTGGTTCATGGGGCAGTAGGATAATGCCTTATGGGCATTGTCATGCACCTGGGGCGCATGAGACGAAAACTTGGCTAAAAATTGTTGTTTTTCATCGTTCTTTGATTGATCTTCTTCCATGCTTTTATGTTGGAACTTGGGAGATTATTTTCTCACATTGTATTGCCTTCAAAAACTTTCATGAACTCCTTTGTTCTTCATTCTCTTGCTGCTATAATTTCATGTGATGTCTTAATTTGTCGATTTACATGATTTCTCACTAAAATGACTTAGGGCCCGTTTGGATTAGCTTATTTTAGAGCTTATATAAAACAGCTTATGCAAATAAATAAGTTTTTATGTATTATTTATAAGTTTTTAAGGTAGTTTATGAAAAAACCGTTTATGAAGATTCAATTTTCGTTAGTGAGAGCTTATAAATTAAAATAAAAGCTTATTTATTTACATGAGCTATTTTTCATAAGCTAAAAATAAGCTCAAACCAAACGGGGCCTTAAAATACCTATAAAATTGCCAGTTTTAGGAAGAAATATAATTATATGGACTCAAATGAAAACAATCCAAAAACCCACGCTAATATGGTTTTGTGACCACTCTAATATACTGCATTGTAGAAAACCGTTCGAGATTTACACCTGATACTAGGCATGGCAATGGGGCGGGGTGGGGGCGGGTTTTGCCTTCCTCATCCCCATCCCCTACTCCCATATACTTACCTGTTACCCTACTCATACCCCAAACCAACCCCGATACTAAGACCACTCTTTGATACTAAAACCACTCTAATATAGCATTGTGACCTTTCTATTACGGTGCTAAGACCAATGAAATATGGTGTTATCACCATTCTAACTTTAAGTTCTTCAAAATATCAATATGGTACTACGATCACTCAAATTTGGTGATACCACCATTCCGACTTTTTAACTTCTCCTAAAGTAGAAAAATATTAAAAGAATATGGACTAAGGTCTTAAAAACACTCTTAATTCTGAAGGGACGGAAAAATGAGAAGAGGAGAAGAATAACTCGTTAACACAAACTGGAGGGAGAAGAGAGAAAGAGTTCTCAACAACTCAATATAACTTTTTGGTGTGATTTTTGAACTGAGTAGAGTCTTTTATTTATATAGAGAATTTGTAACGAATTTAGCTACAATTGTGATAGCAGTTACTCTAGTGGATAAGATCAAAATGAAAATTAGCCACTAATCAAATCAACAAATTTTGTGTATAAGATCAAAATCAAACAAACCCACATAGGTGGAGGAAGCAAACTCATCGAATATGAACGAAGGAAAGATAAGAAATTCAGTTGGATTCTCAAACCTTATCACAGCCAACATAAGATAAAATAGGGGAAAGTGATATCCATGAATAAAAAGAACAATTACTATTATTTTTATCATTGTCAAGCATTTAAAATTAAATACAACAATTTAAACACTACTAACATGTGTTCAATTTTTTGGACTTCCACTCTAAATTCTTTCAATGAGAAATGATATTTGTACAATCATTTTGTGACAACTTTTTGACAACTTTCTTTCTCATAGTCATATGTTGTTCTTATCCTGTCTCCTCGTTTTTCTCTCTCCATTCTTTTTGACCAATAAGAAGAGAGAGAAACATGGTTATCACCAAAGTTGTCATTAAATAAATGTACAAATAGTATTGCTCTTTTTCAATTCACATCGCACTAGTTCAAAGTCTTATTATTTGTTGTTTAATCTTCCATTTCCTTCCAACTTAACACCAATAATTCCAACCTATAATAAAACATTTTCAAAGTAAACTCCTTTTTTTAATTGCTATTTTGTCCTTCTAAATGCAATATCAATTATCTCATCTCATCATTTTCTATTCCATCAACCAAAATTAACACATCTCTTTCTCCTTCCAGAGTATATGATCTGTCACTCTCTGACAAATTCTATTTAACTTTGCTATGACATCAAGTGTGCCATCGAAATGGAAAACGTGGCGGTGAGATGTCAGAGCTGTTAACACTGTTGCAGTACCACTTATAAGTGGCTGTGGCTATGACAAGCTGATACAGTTTATGTCACTCCACTGCATATATGATTGTATATGTCTCTTCTTTATTTTTTTCTTCATGTGGGTCGAAAGTATAGAGACAAATTTTGAATTGAAAGTGAACTGTGGAGGAAAGAAAACATGTGAGTCAGGCTGAAAAATTAATGATTGAACAAATATTTAAATACTAAATCATCAATTTAGCCTAGAAATTATTACTCCCTTCTTAGTTATCATTCTCTTCTTAATTTAGTTTCTAAAATATATAAAAGAGAGTGATATATATACATACTTCCTTCCTACGTTCGTATTTATAAGCAAAAAATTACTTTTTAATTTATTGAATATCTAATGCATTTGATCTATAATATATATCAAATACATTAAATATTCATTAAATCTAAAAAACAATTTTTTCTTGTAAATATGATCAGAACGGAAACGTTTTTTAATATTTAATTTTTTATTAATTGAAATTCAAATAGTTCCACTAAATTTTGTAAGTTTCATTGATACATTTGAATTTTAGTAGTCATTGTTGAAAATAATGTATTATAGAGTGTGTTAGCATAATTCTTAATTTATTTGCTAACACAACTATCATGGCATATGAGACAATCCAAATATTGGTAGGGCCAAGTAAACTAGTCATGCTAGCTTTATCACTCCTATATTCATAAATACACATACCCTATACTTTTGTACATCACTAGAGTATGGACCTCATATAATATAAGGCTTTTACCTATTGGCTACTGCATTTGGCAATTTGTCCCCTTCCATCTCCATTTTTGTGTCATGCCAGTTTTTTTTTTCTTCCTCCAAATCATGCCTACTCTAAATGCATTTCAAATTGAGTACTCATGAGTTCAAATTCCTTACTTTAAAGATAAATATATGTTGTAATGAAATGTGATTCATGGAGGCTATTGTATAACGTGCCACCTTTTTGTTATGTGATGTATGTATGCTTTTTTATATTGGTCCAATTTCGTCATCATATGTCATGAGTCATGTTGAATGAGATGGTCCTATATAGTCACGATATACTGATTCAGTTCCTGAATTGGGAGCAAAATCAAATTGCTTTCTGTATTGATTTGTTAAATTTGTCTCCAAAATTCATTTTCTATTTTTATTTTTATTTTTACCAAAATATCTTATATTATATTATAATAGAACAAAGATGTATCTCCGTGAGTGTAGCTCAGTTGGTAGGGATATTGCATATTATATACAGGGGTTGGGGTTCGAACCTCAAACACTCCACTTCTCCACAATTAAATTGTGCGAGCTTTAACCACTAGACTACTTGATATACATAAATTTTTACGAAAGTTAAATTTTTTAATAACTACCATATTAGTTTTTATCAAATATTACTAACTCATTTGACAGGAACATTGCATTATACTCTCTCCGTCTCTAAATAATAATCGTTTAAGGTTTGTGCACGATTATTAAGAAAATGATTAATTGTGTTGATTTCAATGGTAAAAGTAGTATCATTTACTAAATTATCCTTATTAATTGTAGTTAGTGAAGTAGTTAAATTGAATGAAATTCAATTAATAAGGGTATAATAATGGAAAAAAAATAATAAATGTTGTATTAGTATTCTAAAGTGACAATTATTTTGAGAAAAAGAAAAAGTTGTAAAGAGACAATTATTATGAGACGGAGAGAGTATATCTAAGGGTCAGGGTTCGAATCTCGGATTTTTTAATATTTTTATTGTTCATTCAGTCACTTTAATTTTATCATATTATTTAGGCTTAAATATGATAATCGTCCCTGTAATTTGGGCCAGTTTTGATTTTCGTCCCTGTAAAAAAAAAAGTTTGAAATACATCCCTGTAAAAAAAAATTTGTTTGAAAAAGGTCTCTGGTCCCACTTCATGTCTAACTTGGCATGGTTTTGGCCACGTGGCAGTTGCTGACTGTGCAACTTTTGCCACATGGCGCTGACGTGGCAGTCCACGTAATTATAAAATTTAAAATTAAAATAAATTCTGGAAATTATTTTTTTAAATTTAAAAATCATAAAAAATTTCGGAAAAAAATCTGAAAAAAAAACTTTGAAAATGAAAATTTTCAAAAAATTAATTTTTTGACAAAAATAATGTTAAAATTAAAAATTTTGAAAAAAATGTGAAAATTAAATATTCGAAATTTTTTTTTTTTAATTTGAAAATTATATATTAAATTTTTTTCGAAAATAATGACAATTATATTTTTAAAAGTTATAAATTTATAATTTTCTAAAATAAATTATAAATTAAAAAAATTCTAATTTCTTGTTCTTTTATGAAAATTTTAATTTTAAAAAAAAATCATTATTTTTCAGAATATATAATATTCAAAAAAATTCAGAAAATTATTTAAATATTTTGAAATTTATTTTCAGAATTTTTATATTGTTTTTAAATTTATTTTCATATTTTTTAATTTTAAAAACAATTTTCTGAATTTTAAAAATATTTTTTAAAATTTAATATTATGTGGCACGCCACGTCAACGCCACGTGGCAAAAGTTGCACAGTCAGCAACTGCCACGTGGCCAAAACCATGCCAAATCAGCTGAATAGTGGGGCCAGGGATCTTTTTCAAACAAATTTTTTTTTACATGGATGTATTTCAAACTTTTTTTTTACAGTGACGAAAATCAAAACTGACCCAAATTACAGGGACGATTATCATATTTAAGCCTATTATTTATAAGTAATGAAGGATCTTGAGTTATTTACTTGGTGGTGTCAAAATCTTATGAAATATATATTAAACAATTTCAAAATTATTAACTGGGATTGCGGGTTCGAATCCCTGCAACAAACAAAAAAAACGCAGGAAGTGTCAAACACACTGCCTATGGATCAATGCAAACCCTCGTTTCCACTACAACAACAGAAAATTAGCGTTACCACTACAACAACAGAAAATTAATAGTAATTATATGCATAATATGATAAATATATAAATATTGGGGGTGTCATGGCTCCCACGGATTTCAAGGAGATCCGCCCCTCTTTATAAGTATTATGTTGTTGAACTTTTTTCTTTTAACAATATCGTTGTAGGTTATTAATTTGGGTTAATAGGTCTTTACTTCCTGTAAAATTTTTATTTTGATTTATCCCCTGTAAAAAAAATAAATTTCTTGAAAAAAAAATAAAAATTTTATAGGGGAGAAAACCGAAAATAACCTATATTACAGGGGGTAAAGATCTATTAACCCTATTAACTTATATGTTATGAGTTTGTTGAAGGATGTATTCTATAATTTTTAATGTACATCATTTCTGTAAAAAAGAAAAATATACAAACATGAATTTTGATTATGAACTGTGAAAGAAAGTGTGAAGGGTATAAGGGAGACAAAATAAAGAAGATGCAGTGCCCACGAGAGCACTCACCACAAGACTAATGTCCCAAATGGGTCCCAATTTCTGCCACTGTTGGCTATGGCGTGATGTCTCATAAAACTGTTATTAACCCCACTCATTCCACTGTGTCATGTGCCTATCTGAACATTACTTTCTGTTTTAGTTGTTTCAACAAAACCTTCATAATCCTCATTTTTCAAGTTTCAAAATGTCCTGAATCCAATGTCTTAATACAAATGTTTCCTCTTTACCATTCTGCTGCATTTAGTCGGTCAGTAAGATTGAATAACATAATATAACAAGAAATTAAAACAAAAAATGACATGTTTATTTTAATTTATCTGTGGACGTAAGTTTTATCAGATTGTTTGGAAGAACTTATTGAAATAGTTTAATTATTACAATTTTCGTAAGATTTTTTTAGCCTATAATTCCTCAAGGGTACGTTATTTTAACATATAAAAAACAATTAAACTTTATGTTATCTTTTGCTATAAAAATAACTTGTGTAAGTTTATGGATATAAACGTTTATACTAGCTATTTCAAAAAAAAAAACGTTTATAATGACAAGTTTTTGTGATATACTATTGCAAATATGTTTTTTTTTATTAACAAGGCAAAATGAAGTTCCAAAGTATAAGGTGTGCTTAGGAGACCACTACAAATATACAAGGTGAGTCAATGTCGAAAAAAGAAAAACAAGAAGTAGTTAGTCAATGCCCAAACATGCTAAAAGGGATCGACCACCACTTCTGAGTACCAAAAACAAACATTATTTATCGAAGCTCAGAAAACCAAATTGAAATTAGTATATAATCTAAGTTAATTTTCATTTTATAATTATGATTGGTTTTTCCGTTTCTTATGAAAACCAATTGTAGTGCTCAATTTCTCATGGAATTAAAAAGGTCAAGGACATGAATTGTTCAGTTTGTTTAAAAAGGTTAAAGACCTAAGTTATTTTAAGAAATATTTTTTTGTACAGCAAAATTTATTACTACGTTCGTCTTTAATTATAAGATTTTTTTGAAATTTTTTTTTGTCCCTTTTTATAAGACCCCTTTGCTATTTCCAACTACATTAATTATTTCTTTACATATATGTCCCTATTTATTATACATTTTTTTCTTCAATCAGCAATAACTAACATGTTAAAAACATAAATCAACTCTCTCTCTAAAGGATAAAATTGTAAAAACAATAGTGATTACAAACAACTTTAATACAAATACTCACTTTCTTAATTCCCGTGATTTTGACAAAAAGGTCTTATATAGGGATAGAGGTAGTAATAACCAAGTCCCTGTATAAAACAAACAAAGACCGATAAGACAAAAATAACAAGTAAAGAACACCGTATATAGACGGAACGACCAAGAGAAAATCCATACACCTCAAACAATTCGAAGATAGTCATATTATATTTTGTTCCTTATTAACCCCTAGCATACATTTGGCATTTTTCAAATTTATATGCCAAAGATTTCTTTTAACCATGCATGGACGCGTTAAAGTGTGTGTAATTATTTTTAATCCGACAATACATAGAAAAATCAAATTCTTAGTATCTGATTAAGAGTCATTCTAACATGTGCTTTGATGATTCTAAAAATAACAAGTATTTATTAAGAAAAAATAATTTATATATTGTGATATATGAGGTTTGAAATCCCTCTAAATTAGAAGGTATGTAATTCGCCACTAACCAGCCACATATAAACATGACAAAAATCAAGTACGCCATTTTTGAAACCGTTGAAAACTAAAATCGTTGAAAAATTAATTAAAATCTTGCAAAATGGACTTATGATTTTAAATTTTTGATTGCTCTAGGTGGGTCACAACACCATTTTGTGGAGATTTAGATTTGCCGGAAATTAAAACCGTCGTAAAATTGTTTAAAATCTCGCAAAATAAACTTATAATTATTAATATTTTTAATTTCTCCGGATGGACCGTGGCCCACCACAGTCCATGAAGGGCTCCACCCCTGTGCAAAGGCAACAAAGATTTCAACTATGTTGGTACCTCTTAACTGCTATTTATCAACCGTAACACTCAAAACAAATTATTAAAAATAAAAAGAAAGATACAAAGGCAATTGAGGGATTAGACTAAAACTCAAGATAGAATAACTAAAGGAATTCAACAATTGCCTCATTAAAAACTTTGTTAGGGAACTCCAGAGATAAAACATGTCAAGGAAAATCGTGTATATTAGAATCAACAATGAAGATAACCTTTGATGAAGATCAACATCAACAAGATTTGTATTTACAAAAGCCTAATGTAATGTGATTTATATAATATAAAAAGCAAAATGAAGTATAATCCATGCAAATCAGATTACTCTTCTGTTGAATGTGAATAGTAGCAATTTTATCAGCACACTAGTTGCTCTCTTTGAAAATATGGAAAATGTAAAAGTACATGTTTCTTGTTAACTCTATACAATTCAAGCATCTACTCCTTAGGTGTCAGGGAACACTATTAGAGTTTCCGACGGTTCTAATAACAAGCTAAGAGTCAGCTTCTAATCAAAGTATATTCCAATTCTTAAGTTATCTCAATAGCATTCATCATCCCATTAAGCTCAGTTCAAAAGCATATAGTGATACGAAAATTGACCACAAAACTACCTATAATAATTAGCATCCTTATCCTTGAAAATCCATAGACATGCTACATGATCGGAACAACCCTAAGCACAACCATCAATATTACACTTGACCTAATTAAGGATGGGGACTGCCACAACACATCCTTAATGCAAGAAGCATGGACCTAGACAAAGAAAAATGTTAGCATATTTTCAGAACTATATACATACATATAGATCCTATTTAAAAGATAATGTGATAAAATTAGTGATGGCAAATGATGACCTAAATTTGGCAAATGCACCAAACTGTTTTCGAGTAATAAAAAGATAAGTAAGATTGTCCCCATAAGAATGGTCGTTTCAACTTGGCAACTAGAATTACATATTAAACAAAAAATAAGAAGCAAATAAATAACTAAAAGTAGTAAATTGGGGGTAGTTTACAATTCTGATTTGATTGTGTAAAGCAGTAGCGATTTAGTAACCCGGTTTGATTGCAGAATTTTAGCAGTGGTTAGAATTCTTCAAACCCCCTCTATTTCCTTATTGGATTAAAAGACAAGTAAACATTAAGTTATAAGATAAGAGTTCTATTTAATTGATGAGTACATGGAATGATTATGTCCCTACGGCTATTGAGTTTTATTTGCTGATCACAATAAGGTTATGCACGCTCTGTGAGTGTAGGGTCGTCAATCCTATAGTCGAGAAGAAGATGACAAATGATGAATCTCAACAATAATGTACATTTATTCATCAGTAAAAATAAAAATAGTGCGCGCGCGTGTGTGTGATGTGTGTGTGTGTGAGAGAGAGATGTATCAAGTGAGAGGGGTTGCTAATGTAAGAGATGATATGAGCAAATGACACAATGATTACACTGTTCATGCAGTAATTACTATTTGGTCACATCATCTCTTAGTCCAGCTTAACAAATAATGTGATACAGTGAGATTTATTTACACCTAAAAAAACAATCCGCTTAGGTTTAGTTGATCTTTAGGTAGTCGAATAAAGGAAAATAACACTATGGACACGTGAATTTGAGTGAGGCGAATCTTTAACGGTTCCTAATGGTCTCACGAAGGTCGTAGGAATGTTATAATCGATCAAAGACGGATGGGAATTGATAATTTAGCTTCATGACTTGTGTTCCACATTTTAATGAACTAATAGCAACTATTTTCTCAGAGCATGATCAGAAGGGGAAAATTATGTGTTGATAGAGGGAATTGGAAATGCCACCAAACAAAGAGAAGTCAAGTCAAATGTGAGGCACCACATACACCATGTAATGGGGAAAACACACACTACCCGATGACTAGATTTTGTTGGTTGCTATGTTTTAGCCAATAAAATGTGAGCTATACCTATAAATACTCATTGCACTTAATAGTTTGGACAGACAAAATTAATAATACTTGTCATTTTTTTTCTCACGATTTAACTTTATCTTTCTATTTTGCAATTTATCTATTTTGATTACTTTAGTAGCTCAATAAAAATCAAACATAAGTACTTAACAGTCTTTGGAGGAGTTAAATAACTTCATAGTTGAGGAACAAAGTTCATTTATATTATAGGCGTAATCGTTTGAAGCAAAAATAGAACATGATTGAGAGCTATTAGCCAAATACTCGACTAACTTTCAAGTTCGACAACATAGTTTATACTCTTACTATTTAGTAAATTATTTATTTATGAAAAGCATTTAGTCTTTATTCTATCATAGTAAGAGATTCAAAGTTTTGTAAAAGCAAAACATCTCATTTAGAATCTATTGTGTTTCCCAAATTAAGGCGAAACCCTTGACAAACTAACACATGATTGTATTTTTGTTCTGAATTATAGGTTCAGTAACCACGATATACTTACCAGTCGTGTAATCAAAATGTTTATAGTGAAAAATATATTTTGGAATAGAATGGCTACCAGATTGGTAGTGAGTTAGAATTAATCTTTGTATTTCTCTTGTTTTTTTAGTCAAGTAGTCTAGTGGTTAAAAATTCATATTTTTAAAGTGAATAAGTGGTGTGTCGGGAATTTAAACCCCGACCTCTATATATAATGTAATGTTCATACCAACTGAACTATGAACCTCTTCTTTATTTTCTCATTATTTGGTCTTATATATATTTTTATCATCCGATTAAATGAAATTTATGCATCTGGTCTTTTAAACCTATTTTTTTCTAAGATAGTAGGTACCCTATAATATGTTTTTCATGCATTGTCTTTTGGAAATTGTATTCATTAATTCAATCCCTCTTCTTGTGTTTACTTTTTCTTTTTTTTTTTTTACTTTCAATTTCTGGTCTCATGTATACCTACCACTCCTAATATCTTTGCCCCCTAAAGGGAGCTCACACGAGCCACGCCTGAAGGAATAATCCCCACTTAAACACCATGATAAGTGGTATCGTCCTCTATAGGTATGACCATTGTTCCCACTAATTCTCTCATTTTTCTATGTCCAAATACCAACTTAATTGCATGTCAAAGTATCTTTGTAGATACTCACCTAGTAACCTTTGTACTCTGTCGTATTCAACTATTATATCAAAGATGACACAAGTGGTAGATGTTTGAGCCTTTTGATCATATGTTTCAGAGTTTGATTCCTAATCGACACGTATGAAAAACATATGTTAGAAAAGGTTAATTCCTTAAATGGATCTTAATCACTCAAGAGATTAGTTTATGTAATTGACTACAAAAATATCTTGATTTATCAAAACTATATATTGACAAACTAAGTATTAATATAACAATCATATAAAACTTAATGAATTGAACAACGAGTTAGGTTTAAAGGAAGAGGTTAGACGATCACACTCTAATGAATCAAATTTTGAATTTTTGTTTAAAGGTATTCACATTTAATGTCTGATGTGTCTTGAATAAGAAGGAATATATGACAAAAAAGAAAAATGAATAAAAACTACTCAATGAATTGACAACATTAACCATGCATGACAAAAAAGATAATGAAACATAAAATTAAGAGTAAGAAAAAGATGTTGGATAGCAGCATGCATTTGTTCGTGACAAATTGGGATCAGGATGATTGTGCATGAAGCTTTATTCATATCTTAAGATATACTTTATCAACACCAATGATACAAAGTAGTTATTGCTCATCATAGTATTGCTTTAATTTAGTGAGGTCAAAACTGTGCTTGCAAAAGCGACAAAATTTAAGCATATTCGGTATAGTATTAGTTAAACATCAACAATCAAATCATCATTGTATAACATTCTTTTTCACATATGCTTAATTTGAAATTAATTGATAAAATCATATTCTTGAATTTCAAACAACTGCGCCAATTTAGGTAAGACTATATGATTAAGTTGTTTTTCTTCACTTAGAATTTTGTTTTCTTTTCAGCAAAGTTATTTGTCAAGTTAAAATCAATAAAACTATGACCAATTACTTATTATGATGATGACTGGTTGGTGGAAGTGATAAACATCTTAACCATAATTTTGGGAGTATAATCATGAAAATGTGACATTGGCTTAATCTAAATATTCTCTAAAAACTTAAAAAAAAAAAAATCTAAAGCTATTAATGGAGAGGAGAAGAGAGGAAAAAATGAAGATTCTTTATAAATATGCAATACAGGGCTTGATTGGCTGCCTTGTGCAAATAGTTAAAGATTTGAATTCTTCTATTGTATATGAAAAAACCTAGTTAGGACAGACACATTCACACCGTACATAATGTCAACACTCATTAGATTTGTACAGATAAAAATTTGGATGTTTAAGAAAATATTTTTTTTGGTCAGATGCAATTATCTTTCTATTGTATTATTTTAAATCTTTGGAAGGTATGTACAAAGTTACAAAACATTTAAGTGCATCGTTTTTCATACAAAATTGTTAAAGGATTATATATCCGTATACATTAATTTTTGAAATAATTTATTATATCCATATATATGGATTGTATTACGTTGGAAAAAATATTGACATAAAAGTCCATAAATATTTATTTTAATGTATTTGTATAAGTACACATTTGAATTCTTTAAAAGAAAAAAAGCACACATTTGAATTGATTGTAATGTAAGTTTGGCATAATAGCACGGTGTATCATTGTAGTTTTGGAAAAAAGTACATTATTAAACTTCAACAAAATCAAATTATCACCTTAATTTCGTGAAACTCGTTGTAATTCTAAACATGCACTAAGTCAATTTCCATATAAAATAAGGCAAATTATAATTTAATATATGTCCTTACCAGGATAGCATTCAGGGGGAATAGTAAAATATGATTGCATAAAAAAGCTTAATTTTGGAAAGGCCATGTAATTTATTTAGGAGTCTGTTTGATGTATTTACCAATGTTAAATGCTTTGCTTTTGCCCCAATTTCTTAAATACAAGTACAGGACAGAGATTGTGTCAAAACAAAAAAATAAAGTACAGAAAGAGATTGGACTATAGGACCTTCTTGTTGCTTGTATTGTTTGAGATTTATTTTCATCTGTTTTTTGAAAACAAAATAACCATACGATATTTTTCTTGCATCCAATACAATACGTCCAAATATGTAAATAGTCTAATGATCACCCAAAATCTGTCCCAAAGTCTAGTCATTAAATTCTATATTTGAATGATTTGTATTGATATTGATATACATATAAGGACACTGCATCCTTGACTGGAATTTTGCAGACATATTTGGTATGAACCAAATTAGAATATTTGTGGTCCATACTTCTGTTAAGACAAGGTTTCATACCTGAATCTCCATATTGGAACCAAGGAATGACAGAATAAAGAAAAAATAAAAAAATAAAGCACAAAAATATAAAGACTCATTATATATATGCATATAATAGAAGAACCAATTAAAGGAAAAGATAATGAGTTGATTTTTAAATAGTGATTTGGGGTAAAATGGTGGGAAGTTGATTTAGCTTTCTAGGATCCTGTGAGAGACATTAAATTTAAATGTCACTGTTATACACAAATAGTTATCAATTTGTAGCCAAAGATAAAGGAAAAACAAGGGAATGATGAAAAGTAGTGGCAAAAGAAAAGGTTAAAAGAATTCCAAGAAATTTAAAAGTATGAATGGAATAGAGATATATCAGACAAAGGTATTATACTGATGTAAGAAAAAAGTAAGAGAATGTATAGATTGATGGAGCCATATAGGGATATAGAAGGTGAAGTACTACAACTAGAGTTTTTCTCATTCTCTCTCTTCCTCTCTCTCTCTCTCTAATTCATTCATGTCTACCACCTAAGCAAATTATCATGATGAAACTCCCTCTGCAGCAAGCACTCCAAAAAAGTGAATACATTCCTCATCAAAACCTTCTTACCCTTAAATTTACCTCATTGAACACAACCTTCTCATTCACAATCCCCACAATTCCAAAACAATGAAACCTTTTCTTTTCTTTCTCTTCACATTCTCCTTCTTTTCCCAAACACAGTTACTACCACTAGTTTCCTCTGCCACAACCACTATTCCCTATCAACTCATCACCCTCCTTTCAATAAAATCCTCCCTCATTGACCCTCTAAACCATCTCAATGATTGGAAAAATAACCTTTCTAATTCCAATAACCAGCAAGACCCAATTTGGTGTTCTTGGACAGGAATCAATTGCCACCCAAAAACAGCGAAAATTACTTCCCTAAACCTCTCTAATCTCAACCTTTCAGGCATAATCTCGCCCAAAATCCGCTACTTAACCACGTTAACTCACTTGAACATTAGTGGAAATGACTTCAATGGAACTTTCCAAACAGCAATTTTTCAACTCACTGAGCTTAGAACACTGGACATCAGCCATAACTCATTCAACTCAACTTTCCCACCTGGAATTTCAAAGCTTAGATTCTTAAGAATCTTCGATGCTTACAGTAACAGTTTCACAGGCCTTCTCCCCGAAGAACTTATCAGGCTACCCTTTCTAGAACACCTTAACCTCGGTGGAAGCTACTTCAATGGTAAAATCCCTCCAAGCTATGGAAGTTTTAAAAGACTCAAATTTCTAGATTTAGCTGGTAATGCATTGGAAGGTTCACTACCACCTCAACTAGGCTTATTATCAGAGTTACAACGCTTGGAAATCGGATACAACTCATACTCAGGAACAATACCAGTGGAATTAACAATGTTGTCTAACCTCAAGTACTTGGATATTGCAGGTGCCAATATTTCTGGTCAAGTGATTCCTGAACTAGGTAACTTATCCATGCTTGAAACACTGCTTCTCTTCAAGAATCATTTACATGGTGAAATCCCATCAAGCATAGGAAAGTTGAAATCATTGCAAGCTCTTGATTTATCAGAAAATGAACTCACTGGTTCGATTCCATCAGAAATAACAATGTTGAAGGAGCTAATAGATTTGAGGCTCATGTATAACAAGCTAAAAGGTGAAATTCCACAAGAAATTGGTGAACTTCCAAAACTCAACACTTTCCTTATTTTCAACAACTCACTCACTGGTGCATTACCACCAAAACTCGGTTCCAACGGGTTACTACAATTACTTGATGTTTCAACAAACTCGCTCCAAGGTTCAATCCCTATCAACATTTGCAAAGGAAACAATCTTGTAAAGTTCAATCTCTTCAACAACAAATTCACAGATAATCTTCCATCATCACTCTCAAATTGCACATCACTCGTTAGGGTTCGAATCCAAAACAACAAACTCAATGGTCCAATTCCACAAACACTTACAATGCTTCCAAATTTAACCTACCTTGATTTAAGCAACAACAATTTCAAAGGCGAAATTCCTCAAGAGTTTGGGAGTCTACAATACCTAAACATCTCAGGAAACTCTTTTGAAAGCGAATTACCTAGCAGCATTTGGAATTCAAGTAATCTTCAAATTTTCTCAGCTTCATTTTCAAAAATCACCGGTCAAATTCCTGATTTCGCTGATTGCAAATCGATCTACAAGATCGAATTACAAGGAAATTCAATCACCGGCACAATTCCATGGAACATTGGTGATTGCGAAAAACTGCTTCAGTTAAACCTAAGCAAAAACAACCTCACCGGAATCATTCCTTACGAAATTTCAACTCTTCCTTCAATCACCGACGTTGATCTCTCGCAAAACTCACTAACCGGAACAATTCCTTCCGGCTTCAACAATTGTTCAACTCTCGCGAATTTCAACATCAGTTTTAACTCCCTCATCGGTCCAATCCCTTCCTCCGGCGTCTTCCAAAGCCTCCATCCTTCTTCCTACTCCGGCAACGAAAACCTCTGCGGTCGGTTTTTAGCCAAACCATGCGCCGACGATGCACTCACCGCCGGCGAAAACGAACTCGAAGTTCACCGTCAACAACCGAAGAAAACCGCCGGCGCAATCGTTTGGATCATCGCCGCCGCGTTCGGGATCGGACTCTTCGTTCTCGTCGCCGGAACACGGTGTTTTCAAACAAACTATAACCGTCGATTTAACGGTAACGATGCTAACGGCGAAGTTGGACCGTGGAAGTTAACGGCGTTTCAACGGTTAAATTTCACGGCGGAAGATGTTCTCGAATGCGTTTCAATGTCTGATAAAATCTTAGGAATGGGATCCACTGGAACTGTTTATAAAGCGGAACTGCCAGGTGGCGAAATCATAGCCGTTAAAAAGCTTTGGTCAAAACAAAAGGAGAGTAGTACTATAATCCGACGGAGGAGAGGGGTTTTAGCTGAAGTGGATGTATTAGGAAATGTGAGACACAGGAATATTGTGAGATTGTTAGGGTGTTGTAGTAACAAGGAAATTACCATGTTGCTTTATGAGTATATGCCAAATGGTAACCTTGATGAGTTTTTGCATGCAAAGAATAAAGGGGTCAATATGGTAATTGTGAGTGATTGGTTTACTAGGTATAAGATAGCATTGGGTGTGGCACAGGGGATAAGTTATCTACACCATGATTGCGATCCGGTGATCGTGCATAGAGATCTTAAACCTAGTAATATTTTGTTGGATGGTGAGATGGAAGCTAGAGTGGCAGATTTTGGTGTTGCTAAGTTGATTCAAACGGATGAGTCTATGTCTGTTATTGCTGGTTCTTATGGTTACATTGCTCCGGGTAAGCACCATATTCTTTTTTTGACAAAAACAAAATTAACTCATTTTATTTATAATATCGGTCTTAATATAATATGGTATATAGTCATGAATACTTTAATTTTAATTTTTTCTTGAAACATTTTTAATTTTAATTTTAATTTTTATTATCATCATTTTTAAAGAAATGTTCCCTCCATGTTAATTATTTTATCTTCATTATGTGCATATATGATCTATGACATTATCTTATCTTATCTCAAGAATATATTGATATATAAAGTGAGGAAGGGAGTATGAACATAACTTTGATGGATGCTATATAGATATGTTAAGGAGTGGTGAAATATGGTTGATTTTGGATTAGGAGTGTTTTGACTTGAATACATAATCAAAAAACTTAGTTGTTTGATGATAGTAATCAACTCCAGCAAATCAACATTAAACTATAATTTGGTGTTTGAGTCACCAGAACTTTATTTAAAAATTATGATATGTGATGGCTGAATGTGACTGTGTGATTATGAAACTAAGTTTAATTAAAATCACCCATCACAATTCACATTAATGATTGAGATGGTTAAATTTACATAGACTTAGCTTACAATCAAATATAATTAATGTGAGCTTAACTATGGTTGCAAAGACATTAAAACTTTGATGCTGTGGTCTAGATCGTTAGTACTTTTTTTTTAAAAAAAATAAAATTCTACCGCATTATGTTATCCAATTTTTTTTGTTGACAAATGTTATCCAATTTTTGTGCACTATGTCTAATTTTGTGACAAAATTCGGTGCATGGGTAGGTGTACTATTGCGCATGGGTCTTTATTTTCACTTTCACAAGTTGCTTTTTTTTGGTCCATCATCTTCAAATATTTTAGGATGGCCCACTTAAAATATTGTCAATTATCACAACTACTTTGAATCATGATGATGGTGACTTTGAATTTTTGATAATCCATTAAAGTTAAACGAGTGGAATGAGTTAAAGCTAGTGTATTGTGTGTTTGGTCTTATTATGGAACTATTAATTACTTAATCGTACATGATAATAATAATAATAATAATTAAAGTGTGTTGTTTGAATTTTGCAGAATATGCTTATACACTTCAAGTTGATGAGAAGAGTGACATATACAGCTATGGAGTGGTGTTAATGGAAATTTTAAGTGGAAAACGCTCTGTGGATCAAGAATTTGGTGATGGGAATAGCATTGTAGATTGGGTTAAATCCAAAATAAAGACCAAAGATGGAATTGAAGGTATACTAGACAAGAATGCTGGGGCAGGGTGTAATTCAGTGAGGGAAGAAATGAAACAAATGCTTAGAATTGCATTGCTTTGCACAAGTAGAAACCCAGCTGATAGACCTTCAATGAGAGATGTTGTATTGATGCTTCAAGCTGCTAAACCTAAAAGGAAATTGTTTGATAGTGTTGTTGTAAGTCATTGTGCTAGTGGTGACAATGTTGATGGTGGTGGAGATGGTGATATTCCATTGGCTCAAAAGCCAATTACCAATGAAAGCTAGTTTAATATGTTTATAAGATTGAGATGGGTTTTCTTTTTTCTTCTTTTTCTTTTTGATATTTTTCTTATTGTGGGGGATTGGTATAGGAGAGAAAGTGATTTTCTGTTTTTATTTTCAAAGGAATTTCAAGTGTTATTTGTCCTAGCTAATTTGTCATGACTCTTGTTTGATAATGTTTATATATTAAGAAGTGTGTGCGGCAAAAATGCATGATAAGATTACCTTGTTGGATTAGTAATAACCAGAGGCAGCTCATGTGAACATAAAAGTATGAAAGGGATGACTACCTATGCATTTGTCCATAAAAAAAAGGCTTAATTGCAGTTTTAGTCCTCTAACTTTTCAAAGTTGCGATTTTGGTCCCCTAAGAAAAAAAACTACAAAACAGCCCCCTAAGTTTTGCAACTGTAGCAGTTTTGGCCCCCAAAGCTGATATTGACTCGGTCTACGCTGACGTGGCACCCTACGTGAGGTGCCACGTGTTATTTTTTTTTATTTTTTTTTGCCTTGGGGGCCAAAACTACTACAGTTACAAAACTTAGGGGGCTATTTTGTAGTTTTTTTTCTTAGGGGGTCAAAATCGCAACTTTTGGAAAGTTAGGGGGCTAAAACTGCAATTAAGCCTAAAAAAAACTAAGGTTAATAGGTCTTTACCCACCGTAATATATGTCATTTTCGATTTTACACTCTGTAATTTTTTTTGATTTACCCCCTGTAAAAAAAAATTGTTTTGATTTACCCCTATAATAGGCTAAACAAAAACGAAAATTTCTTTTAAAAAAAATTAAAATTGGTTTTTGTTTGGCCTATTAGGGGGTAAATAAAAAAAAGAATTATTTTACAGGAGGTGAATCAAAAAAATAATTTTACAAGGAGAAAACCGAAAATGACCTATTAACCCAAAAAACTATGTATTTGAGTACATAATTTACTTAAGTATATGTAATGAATTTATATTAACTATAAAGACTATAAAGACAATTAACTTTGAGAAATGCTAGCAACACATATTCTAACATACACTTATCAACACACTCTCTTTGATTGGTTAATATTTACATGGAACCCACCAAATGTATATGGGATCCACATGATTTGGTAGGACCCATGTGAATTTTAACCAATCAAAGGGAGTGTGTTGAAAAGTGTGTGTTAGAATGTGTGTTGCTAGCATTCCTCATTAACTTTTCCACTTTATGGTATTTTCATGCACCCTATTTTTTCCCTTCAAAATGACCCTTTATTCCGATTTTAGAATCTAAAAGTTGTTAGGATTATACAATCCAAACAACATAAAAACTGAAGCCCAACATGTCTAAGACTCATCCTTGCCTAGAGTTTTTAAAAATTATGATTTGTTGGAGTGGGTTCGAGAGGAAGCAAGGAAGCTATGATTTTCAACCATTATTGGTAAATCAAATAACGGTGGAAATGGGAGAAATGCATTTGTTATAGTCATATGTGAAAGAGGAGCTTCATATACCGTGTACTAAAAGTTGTCCAGACGCAAAATATCTGGTTCGGTGAAATGTGAGTGTTTGTTTCGTGTGAGAGGTTATTTGTTGATTGCTGGTGATTGAAACCTTAAAGTTGGTGACGGCAGACACAACCATGAGATGACAGATGTGTTGAAAGGTCATAAAACCGCAAGACGTCTAAACCTATATGCAAGTAGATACCTTCGTGAGTTGACAGACTTAAATGTTCCTCTGAGGCAAATTCTTACCAATTTAAGGAAAAGGAACAACAGAACTTCAACTATTATCAAGCATATTTATAATATTTGTCAGAAGTATAAGCAGTCCATTAGGGGTACGAGAACAAACATGCAACATCTCTTGAAATCATTTGTTGAGAATGAGTATGTGTATCATTGTAGGCAGTATCCTGATTTCGATGATGTTAGAGATATTTTCTAGGTACATTCAAATGGTATTAAGTTGTTTGCAACATTCTCCACAGTGCTTGTGTTGGATTCCACTTATAAGTCCAACAAATATCGTCTTCAGTTGCTTGAGTTTGTTGGTGTCACTTCTATTGAGTTGACGTTCTCTGTTGCATTAGCTTATATGATGTCTGAGAAGGAAGATAACGTTACTTAGACTCTTGAGAGGTGTCGTAATTTGTTGTACTCGAAAGATGTTTCATCCAAATTAGTTGTCACTAAAGGTAAGAAAAACACAAGAAGGGAGAGGGGGTTGAATTGTGTTGGCTTTTTATGATTCTTTTTATGATTCTTTGATACTGGTTAGAATCTGATGACTTAGAGTCTGAGTGCAACGGATAATGTAGAAACACAAAGATAAAAGAGAGATAGAGAGAAAGAGCAGACACAAGCAATTTATACTGGTTCCTTTTGATGGTCGTATTAGACAAGTGTATCAAATCGTTTACCAAGTAATAAAGTGATAAGTAGAGTATCGTATCCACATGGATTGTCATTTCGTCCAAACAATTCGTGTTACTTATTTTAAGTTGACGATATACAATAAAAGAGTTAAGGGTTAGAGATTGCAATTTTTATCTGTTTGCAACAGAGCAAGTTACATGTTTAGTTGCATAAAAGTAAGCAGCGGTTAGAATTCTTCGAATTCCCACTATTTATTTGTTAGAATTAAGTATTATTCATGTCACGTTTAGTTATCTTAAGTAGACTATCAAAGTGATGAGGCCGTTGGGACGTTCTAACCTAGTCGGTTGTCAAACTGCACCTGCTGATCGCGTGGTGATCCTATCTCGGTTGATCTAGGTCTATCCCTTTGATTGCTAACTACACCTGCTGATCGCACAATGATCCTTGTAACACCCTAAACCCCATATGCAATAAATCATGCAAACAATTCAATAAATCAAAGAGTTTAGATGCCACATCTTCATTTTTCTCAAATAATGCATAAATTCAGTTTCATAAAAACTCACAACGGAAGACATTTATCATAAACATATCAACAACATGTAAAACTCCTCAAATAAATGAGTAATAAAATCTCAACACCATATCTCAGGTTTAAAATACATACCCATGGTCTCATCAAATAAAATCCAACATCGGATAAATGAAAATAAAACATAAATGTTTGACATCCTAATCAAATCCTAACTAGACTCGAGCAAAAGGGAAAGGAGGTATCCTCAAGCAACTCACTAACAAGGCAATCTTAGTCCTGCATGCTGATGACAGTCAGTCATTCACTATTTTTAGTGTCATTTTCATGATATTTTGAGTTCACAAGCAAGTTTAAACAACAAAGAAAACAAGAAAAATAGAAGATTTTGAAGAAAACAAAATTGTGTCACGATTGTTGAAAATGTGTCACGATTTAAAGCACAGGATGAGGTTCATTCAACATTGGTTAAAACGTGTCACGATGGCTATTTCGTGACACGATTTTAAGGACATGTGGCACAAGGAAAGAAATGAAAGCAAGAGAAAATATAATCAAAAAGAGCAAAACAAGAGGTGACAAAAAGCAATTAAGAATTCATATTAAAGATTGGGCTTGAGAAAATCAAAGGAAAGAAAAGCTTGACATGCTTGTGGAGAAAGAAAGGAACTAGGTTACATACCTATATAAAGAAAGCTAGTTGTGCACACTAGAGGGAAATTCGCATTACGGCTGGTACAGGAACACGTTTTTGGTGCTAACGGTTTTGGAGAACAAAAACAATACGCAGCCCGAGAGAGAGGAAGGCACATGAAACAACATCAACAATAGCTATTGAAAAGAAATTGCGGAGCAAAGCCGACAATGACGGAACACTATCGGTTTATTTTCTTTACCATGTTGTTTATTTGTTTGATCATGTCTAGCTAATTTCCTTTGATTAGGTCATGAGATGAATCTGATGTACACTGTTTGAACCATGTTGCTGTGAAACTCTATTTCATATATGAATATCAATCTAGTTTTATTCAATTCAATTGGTCTTAATGCTTTTTATATACTTATCACATATAAATATGAATTCGTGAGAATGAATGACTAGTGACCATAGCTTTCAACTTAGAGCTAATTGAATTGTTCAAATAAACAGGGTTAGTCTAGGAATGGATAATCGTTTATTTGTGATATTAGGTTAACGTTCTTAAAACCTTCAAAGAATATTAGATCACCTAAGGAATTAGGGACTGTAATCTGAGAAGAGGGTCCTAAGTCAAGGGATTGATTAGGGCTATT
>Ga0228710_1000935_pt1 | contig 41460 bp, 19 predicted proteins | sample MedpolnodulmetaG_FD_177995 | JGI IMG/M metagenome (GOLD analysis project Ga0228710, IMG submission 177995) | Root nodule microbial communities from Medicago polymorpha collected in Santa Monica, California, United States - pink nodules | ecosystem: Host-associated > Plants > Roots > Nodule... | reverse complement strand
GTTATAAGAATAAGATAACCTAATAATAATAAATAATAATAAAAGTTGTTACAAGGTTAATATTGAGATTTGAAATTAATTTAAGGATAATTATGGCAATGCAATCAAATTTTAAAAAGATTTACTCCCCTCCCCTTCCCTCCCCTCCCCTTCTATAAATTGAACCAAACACTTCAAATTAAAAATCTCTCCTCCCCTCCCCTCCCATCCAAAACTCTCGAACCAAACGGACCCTAAAGGTGTGCGTATGATCAGCCATACGGTGAGACATCAAATTAAGTGACCAGGAGGAGTCTTCCATGCTCGGAAATACCTTGAAGTCATTACATGCATATAGAAATAAGGGTTAAATAAGTAAATAGTCCACTTAAATAGACCAACATTTGCTTTCAGTCCCTCTACAATGAATATTACACCGGAGCAGGGACTAAATTCATAAATGAAAATTTTTAGAGAGACCAAAAACCAAAATAATATTTTAAGGGACTAAAATCAAATGTTGGTATATTCATGTGAACTATTAACTTATTTAACCATAGAAATAAAATTAGGGTATCATCTCATCTTAGGGATAATAAACAAATAATAAGACGAAATTTCAGTAAATTAGTACCAGCTAGGCTTAAGTACCATCAGTGTCATGGAAGAAAACTCGTTTGATGTTGCATCATTAGTCTTAAAAAGTCTCAATACCATTGCATAATAAAAAAACTAATTGTGAAATTATTTTAATAAATTTCACTTGTCCATGATACATATATATCTAACAAACACAAATCTAGAAAAAAACAGTGGATGTAAAGAAAAAAGAATTACCGTGAGATTGTGGAGAAAGGAATGAAAATTGGAGGTCGAGCGTCTGTACGAGGTTGTTCAAGACATGTTATTCAACGAAAGCTAGTTCGTGAGTCAAAGATTAATCAAGTTTTCCCTATAAATAATATATATTAGCACGAAATTAGAAAACAACCAAATATGTGGGTAAGCGAATGCAATAAGAATTAAAACTAACGTATTGAAGCAACAAAATCCGCAGAAACAAAAATTCATCATAAAAGTGAAATCGGAGAGGAAAGAACAAAGACGGGATTAGATGAAGGAGCAGCGCAGGAAGGAGTGAGTGAGTGAGAAGAGAATAGAGTTGCAAAACTAGGGTTGCAATAGGTTTATATATTTATAGGTTTGCAAAACCTAAATTTTGGTCTCGTCGGTCAACCAATTCAAAGCCCAAAGATTACATGACATACATGTTTTTGGGCTCGTCTGACCTTTTTCGAGAAAGGGTTATTTGTTTAGAGAAGTGTTAATAACACTCACTTAAATACTATCTCTTTAATAGGATGAAACATATGCGTGTCACACCATTTTATATGGGTTTCATTTCCAAAGTTTGGGACCCACATGATTTCACTCAATAAAATATAGTTTGAGTGAGTGTTGAAAATAGGAGTCAATGTATGCTTCATTTACATCTTGCTCTATTTACTCCATTTAGGATCTTGGATGAGTGACATGTGGCAAAAAACGATGTAAATAAAGCATACGTGGACTCCTCTTGCTAGAAGCCACATTATCACAGAGGTGTGATAATGCATAACAAAATTGGATGAGCTTCAATTATTGGCCTATTATTCAACAATAGAGACTGCATGACATAAATAAATTTGAAGCATATAGTGGGTGGAGTTCCACGGGCAATGGCTGATGTGTCTCGAGCAAGCCTTATGACTATTTTGTGGAGCATTTGGCAACCGAGGAATAATAAGGTTTGGCACAACATGGTGGAAACGGTTAGGACTTCTTGAGCGAACCAACAAATTGTTGCAAGGTTGGTCTTCAGCTCAATGTAGGAAGCCGCAAGACCATGGAGGAACAACCGCATACGAGGTAAGGTGGATAAAACCTCTATTGGGTAAGTATAAATTTAATATTGACACTTCTTTCTCTACCTCGCAAAACAAATGTTGGCATTTGTTTACATAATGATCAAGGTAGATCCGTTTTAGCAAGGATGGAATGGTTTTCACCTTGTATGTGGACAAAGATGAAGCAATAAAACTGCTCCATGCGTTGCAATGGGTTAAAGAGTTAGGGTTTGCACAATGTGGATTTGCAGCTTGATTTTCAAAAGTGGCATCCAAGTTTAAAAGAAAAGAGGACTACATATCGGGACTTTGAGCTATTATATATGATTGTAGACACATACATAGTTCTTTTTTCACAAACTCTTGTGTTGAGTTTACTAGGAGACAAACCAATGAAGTTTCTCATTTATTAGCTAGGGCGGCCACATCTTATGCTAGTTTCCATACTTTCACTTATGTATCCACTTATATCCGTACTATTATGATTATTGAAATGAACCAAATTATTTGCCACACGCGCGCACACACACTTTTCTGACTCCAATCAACGTGTATTTGCGACTGTATTTGATGACTTGAATCATTCAATAAAAAACTTGTCAAAATAAAAAATTAACCTCTGAGAGTCTTCACTTTTTGCAATAATTCAAAGTTTAATACTATACATTGATATCTTATTCACTTTTTTTCAATACATCTCAAAATAAATTATGGATGACCTGAATAGATAGATCTGATACCATCTTGAATTTTTTATTTAAGTCTTAATTCATCCTTAAAAAATCGAATTTGTAATAATTAGTTAGACTCAATAAAATTTTAATATTCTTAGAATTTGAATTAGGCATAACTCCGCTCTACAAAACCGGTGTGCAATGTGAGAAGGATATTCTGCGACCCACCGTGGGCATAACTTTGTTTTTTCACTCAGGTATTCCTCTGCAAACATTCAAGTTCAACGTCTCGATGCAGCCATTAATTTTACCTCCTGATCATTTAAATCTTTTTATAGTTGCTGAAAATATTACTGATGTTCATACAGCCGGAAAGTGAAAAAGAAAAAGCTAAGGAAGAATGAATATAAATATATTTATCATCTCTGTTTTTGAAAATTATGTGAAAATAGCATTTCGTAAAAAAGAATTATACTTCATACAATATAGGTACACTCAAAAAAAGGTACACTCAAGGACATTTATTTGTATAATTAGTTTAGTCATCTTGATAATGGTGATGATTAAGGATGAAACACTTTTTATTTGTGACATAACATTGTTGGGAAACTAAGAAGTTAAATATCCACACAGGTGGAAACACACATGATCAAAAAGAAACAAAAGATAGCAAATTTAATGAGTGACAATCCATATGCTTGCATCCACAACACAATATCAAAACAAAATATATTTCCTTAAAAAAAAAAAAAATTATTACTTACACACTCTACTCACTATCATAACCAAAAATTTACATTTTATGTTCATTTAGTAAATGATATATATAGTTTATAATAATACATTTAACTTATAATACACGTACATCATTTATTAAGTAAATCTAAAATATATATTTTTACTTATAATAATGATCAGATGGTATAATTTGCAAGTTTTATGAAAACAAAATTACAAACTCTAACACACAATTTACACAAAATTTTTGTATAAACTCCCTCAACATTACAACTTCTCAAACCTTGATCAATACAAAAAATAAATGTCGTGACAAATAAAATTTAAATTAACTCTTCATTGTTATATCCCTCAAAAAAAAAAAATCTTCATTGTTATAATAATATTTTACACTATTCAATGTGGGATTTGAGCCAATATCCACTTTTTTATAACAAAACTAACAATGCATGCAAAGGGCTTAACTTGTGCTTAACAACCAAATATAAGGGCTTAATTAGTATCCGGCAAATTCCTAAAATCAATTTTACATAAAAAAATTATTTTAATATATTCTCAATTTGAGATTAAGATGGCCTGCCACAATAAAAACAAGGTGGGAAAATTGACTCAACACTCTCCACCCTGACCCCCCATAGACAGATTTAGAATGATCAAAAGTAGCTTACTAGAAAATCAAATAATATAAGACACAATCATTAGATTAACAAATATTAAACAGCCTTTGCAATAACTAGGTACATCTTGAGAGAGGAAATTAATAAGAGAGAAAATAGTATTCTCCATCATCAAGCTATCTTAAAGTAAAAAAAAACGGGGGCAAAATCAGTTAAAGTTTAGATCTTAATTCAATATATTGATTGATGACTCTTGTTGAATCCTTTCCAACATTTGGTATACAGCTGCAGCTATCTCATCCACTGATCCTAGCTTGCAATCATCTTCAACCTACAAATTACAAAATAAAATTCAACAACACACATTCTTAATTTCACTTTAAGTGCTTACATGTAGAATAACTTAAGAAGAAAAGATCCCTCAAAAAAACAAAAACTTAAGAAGAAAAGAAATTCAAGAGAAAGCAGAAAAGTGGTTGGAATTTTGAAAGTGGAAAGAAAGAAAAAAAAACATGACAGGGACCACAGACAATTACCTTAACACTGAGAGAATAGAAGACAAATTCATCAGCTGTAGTGACATTAAGATGCAAGATTGTGAGACACAATCCATGCAAACTAGAAACCAACTTCAAGAGCTGTTTTGGTCTTTTCTTTGTTCTTATTTTGAGATTTGCATGGCTTTCAACCATTGTCACTTCAATATCAGCAATATTGAGAGATTGAACTTCACCACCCATTTTCTCAATTTCTCCCATTTTTGTCTCAGAACACTCACACACACTTTCACTTGTTGAGTATTGTGGAAAGGTGAAAAATTCAGAAAAGGGCTTGTTTTTATTTTCAATCTTTTTTTCTTTCTGAACACCAAGAAATTGTAGCTTCTGCTCAAGCTTCTTAACAAAGTTAATAGCACCCCCTATAATTGATGCTTGATCACCCTGCAAAATTCATCAATCAAAACACAAAAATCATTTCAAGAAACCAAATTAAAAATAGTTTTAAATTGAAATTGCGGCCGCAAGAGAAAGGATTTTGAGGTCTCTTGCAACCGCAATTTCTGCATTTTGCCGCAATATAAAGGTTTGCAGCAAAAATGTGATCGTAACTGCAATTTAAAAGTAATAGAAGTACCCTTTGGACGTAAGATTCAGGCATGAGAGATCTAAGAACAGAGAGATACTCATTCATTTGCTTTCTCCTGTTTCGTTCTACAGCAATGTGAGTCATTCTCTGATTCTCAATTTCTTCCTTATTCTTACTTGTTTTGACTCTGCGTTTCTTGGAGCGAGAACGAGTGGAAATTGAGCTATCTAAAGATGGATTTGACACTTCATCCATGTGTGGCAACAATGATTGTGGTGGTGGTGAAGAAGATGAACAAATGTTACTCCAATTTCCATAAGGATAATTCTCTGTTTGTTGGTTCTTGATGAGAAAAGTAGAAACAAAACCATGTTCTTCATTTTCAAGGTTGAAGTTGGTGTAGTCAAAGTTTGCTTCAGAATCTGTTAACAGGTTGTAATTGTAGTGGTCTTTGTTGAATCCATAGCTGAAAGGGTCTTGTGGATATAGTAGAGTTGGTTCTAGTGCCATTTCTTCCTCTGGTAAACACATGTGAATGTAGAGAGAGGCTCTGAAAGATGAAAAAAGCCAAGTTGCGTTTTCTTCAGGAGTGATTTTGAGCTTATAAAAAGGGCTTTTCAGTTTAGGTGAAGACACAATTTGGACAGTGATTTGCACGTGAAATGAAATAGAGTTCTAGTGTGGAAGTTTAGAACAAGTATATGATGAAACACAATTTATTTTATTTTAGAATTTAATTTCATTTGTATAAACCCCACTTGTAACAAAATAAAAATACATATCTATTTAATCAAATCCCAATGTGGTTTTTTTTATGTTAGTTTCAAAAATATTTTACATAATGCAGTTTGGTTAGGTGCATGTGCAAAAAAAAATTTACCCCATTGACGGATGAAAAGTAATTTTTTATTTTATTCTATTTAATTAATTAATTGGTGACTCACACATGACTAAAATGACATATCATTAGTCATACGTCAATTTAATCAATTCTCTTTTAACACAGCAGAATGTAACATCAACAATTTTATAAGATCCAATTCTACCGAAGACTAAATAGTTGAAAAATTGTATACGTTTAGAATGGAATAAAAACGTAGAGGGGCTAAACTAGATTGATCCATATTTCAAGCATGGAAAGTATATTTAGTATTGATTTTTTACAAGTATATTTAATTTTTTATTCTTATAATAGAATTCAAATCTATAACCTCTATTTAAGTCAGAAGAGGTCTATAAGCGGAAGAAGATTGTCTCCAGTTTTTTTCTCTCATGTGTAATCTAAGTCCTCTATTGAATATGTGAGATAATATGTTTGTAATAATAAAAAGGAAGAGAGTATAATTAAAGGTGGATTGTTAGGCACCGAAAAAAAAGGAGAGATCTCCACGGGAGAGGATCCACTCCCGTCAATAAGCATATGATCCAAGTGTTCTTGGGTAGAGAAGCGTCATTAATCCTATTAAATCTATAAAAACTAGACTCTAACCCGTACGATGTATGGGTTTTGTAGAATTTCATATATAAATATCAAACTGACTATATTATTAATTTTAGAGTTAGATTTAAAGTCATAGAAACAATCAAACTAAGCATGATTGAGAGTGTCAACATACAAAATCTCAAAAAAGAAAATTAGAAACATTGTGTTTGCATCAACAAAAATGAATATTGAATCAAACTCATAAACTAAATTATGTGAAAGTAAAACGTGGAAATAAACACAATAAAAACGAGTGTTGGTGGCTTAAAAAAAAGGCCTTTAGAATCACATGTCTATTTTCGAAACAACAATATTTCAATAAAAAGTTATTGATGTAGTGGTAAAAGCTTTAAGTTGTTATTATGGGTACCCGCTTCCAAAAAAATAGCATATAATTAGGAACATAATTTTATTTTACTTTAGATAAACATTAAATGCAAAAGTGTGGAGGGAAAAATTAGGTTAAAATTAGGTTAAGTATAGCGATACGGGTTAACATTTACTAGACTTTTGACCCGTGCAACGCACGGGTCTTGTCGACTATAATAGAGACCAATGAATAATCTTTAACGCGTAAGATCATTGGTCGATTAATAAACGCAAATTAGATTTATTAGAGATACAATATTACAATCAAATTTGTCTTACTATGTCCTTCAATGACACTTGAATCTTATCAAATTTTACATTTTAGTTTTGAAAAACTAATCAATTAAAGACTGTTATTTTATTTTATCACAATATATTATTGGGGCATTATCTTCTCATTTTTTTTATAAAAAGAATACAATATTATATTGTTGCACAGGTCAATTTTATTTATTACTTTTATAGTTAAACATCAAAAAGTGACTTGTAATAATTGTTTTAAATTTCTACTAACATGAAAAACAAAGTCACTTCAATTGCTCTAAAAAGAATAATAACACTTTGATATTTACTCAAATTAATAATATATTTTTCCAACCAAATACATATCATATCTGCATATATCATAGAATTTAATAATAGAAGAGATCTTATACGTCTAGAAGTCCTAACTCAACTGACAAATGTCGAAATTGTAAGGCCGGATGTCATGACCCGGTTTCGAACCCGGGACCTCACAGTCTGTGTGAGTTTAATTTCAGTGGTTTACCACTTCATCTAAGACAAGAAAAAAGACACTTTGTGTGAGTTTAATTTCATTGGTTTACCACTTCATCTAAGACAAAAAAAAAAGATCTTATACAATGTATTAATTATTTTGAAGATGTGTGCTTGGTTGAAGAGCTGTGTATTTTTCAAGGGGTATAGCAATAGATGTAATTTAATGCAGTTCATAGTTCCTAACAAAAAATTTTGAATTTCAAATTGAAGAAGTGTTGGAAGGAAATACATAATTAGGGTTAGCACTTAGCAATTAATGCGGATCATTTGGAGGGAATAATAGATACATACAAACGAAGACACAACATGATATGAATGAAAAGCTCATTAGTGAGGAGAAATATTAGGGATTGCTGCATTTTAGAGTGAATTTGTTAGGTTAAATTGGTGCGCTGCATTTTAGATAGAATTTGTTAAGTTAAATTGCTGCTAACCGCATTTTAGAGAAAAATTATTAGGTTAAGTTGCTGCATACCTAACAAAATTAATAAATAAGGTTTGAAAATATTATTAATTGTTTGACCTATATGTCACTTCACATAGTATTTTCGGCTTCAATATTTTCTTTTTAGGAAAATGATGTATATCCCGACAACTTGAATCACGAAAGTGTCCCAACCGTTTAAAACACAAATGCATTTATTGCTACTGACATCATGTTTGGTAAGTGGAAGCAGTTTTTTTTTTTTTGGAATCAAAGCAATTTTCAATCGTGAAGCTTTCGGGATATATTTCATCGGGATATATAGCATCCCTCTTCTTTTTATATTAAATAAACTTACATACAGTGCCATACATCATGTTGGTCCTGTTCCCAATCAGAATATAACACCTGTGCTATTTTTTCCACATCACTCGTTACTAAATAAACATCGTCAGCACGTCGTTGCTTTCCCATCTCCTCTTCTCAACTATGGCTTGCAAGTTGCAACACGAGCAACTCCTCTTTTCCACAGGCAACAACACTCTACCGCCACAACCCATGATATTTTTTCCTTATTATAACCCTTTTGAATCTAAAAGCACTATGTGTCTGTCCTGTATTTTTGTTATCTCTTTACATTTGACCGGTGATCATGTTACTCCAAAAACACAGTTTACACTTGTTTGTACCTTTCCGGGTTTTCTATTTGTATTATAGTAGTTTCTCGGGTACCAAAGAAAAAAAAAACAAATTTTAGTGCTAATTTGGATTTGAGTTGGGTTTCTACTTCTTCTGATCATCTGATTGAAGATCAATTTAATTTGTGTTTCTACTCTATATCAGTTTGATGTTCACGGAAAAGTGGTGTAGATCAAATTGAAGAGGAAAGTAGTAACAGAACGTGTACGGTGTTTGTTTGGTAACGAGTGATGCGAAAATAAAATAGCATACATGTCATATTCTGATTGGGAACAGGACCAAGAGGATGTATGGCACTGTATGTAAGTTTTGTCTTTTTTTTTTCTTCTACAAAAACACACAAGTTATACATTCTGGTCTTTATAATTATTTTTACTTTTGATACATCTAGTATTAAAATTGTTGGTTTCAGTTTGGGCGATTATAATTGGCCCTTAATTTCTCAACATACATTTAATATTTTATTTTCTTTTTATCTCACTCTTTTCTTCTCACAACACTTAGACCATCCACAATGCAGCATTCCATTTGAGTGCTTAAACGGGCTTCAACTGCACATGTCATTCGTTTTATAATTAATACATAATAAGCATCAAATCTCTACAACCCAGCACCTCAAAATAATTATTACTTGGGTCCCTGCAATAACTCAATATCATTAAATTTTAACAATAATTTATATATTCATTCATAATAATATAATTTTAAAATATTGAAGTAATTTAATTATAAATTATAAAAAAAGTTAAAACTTGAAAAAACAAAATAAAATAAATGATGGTAAATTATTTGTTGTTTTAAAAAAAATTGTTGAAAATTTAATGTTGATCGATTAAATATTACTCTTGCAACTAATATATAATTTATTTTTTAATATTAAAATAATACAACAATTGATTAGAGGAAAAAATAGAATTAATTGTACATGTAGCACCCATGAGCAATAGGAGAGAGAAGGTGCCTATAAAAGCACCAATCTTTATAAGCATCATATTAATTACTGTTACAATGGAGGTGCCTATTTAACATGGTGCTAAATAGGGGAAGGACTCCCCAGTGTAGACGGTCTTATATTTCACATTTATCATATCACTATCTTTATTTTGTTTCTTTTTCAAAGTATCTATGAGTATATTCAAAGATGATTTTCCCTTTTTCCTTCAAAAAAGAAGTTGATTTTCCCTTTTATTGCTTTTTCTTCCTTGCATACACATATTGATATGACCAATAGAAGTATGTGTGTCATCTAATATGCAGATTTCTAATGTCATGTTATTACCACTTCTATGCGGTATTTTGTAGCCACGTCAGCGTGTCTAATTGGTAAATGCCAACGAGATAAGAGCATCTCTAAATGTTAAGTACAACGTGGAGTAGAAAAGGTGAGGGAAAAAAAAAGAAAAATCAACGATAAAATAAAGGCGAGGACAAAAATAGGGTCAACAAATGTCATAAAGAAGTAGAAAATAAAATTTGTGTGTTGAAAAGATAATTTTTAGAGAGAGTTTCCACTATACACTTGTAAATTGAAGTGTTTCGATGCATTAAATTTTTAAATCAATAATTAACAATTATTTTTATAAAATAAAGAGTTATATGTGGCTTTTATATTTTTTTAAATATCATTTTATAAGATAAAAAATTTATTTAACTGTTTATAATAATCATACTGAGTATTTTACATTTATTCTAAAAAATAATCAGATTTCACTATATAAGTGATAACAATTAAAATAATAATATTTCGTCAATTTTTTGGTGAATAATATTTAACTATTGTAATTGTAAATGATAAAAAATAATTTATTTAAAAAAAAAAGATCATTTAACTCTTAATTTAAAGATGAGTGTACCATAAAAATTTTCATTTTCAAAACTTATGAATAGTTACAGTACATAATTTCCAATATATTATTATTATTATTATTTTCTCCATGATGGTAATGCAAATTGCTGATCTAGAATCTAGGTCTATTTCTTAATCCACTGTTCACCTGTATTTTGTTCGGGACGTCAATGAGTGGTGAATAAAAAAAAATTAGATAGCGTGCTCGTACCGAAAGGAAAAATAAATAAATTGAAGTACAAGTTTTGCATGTAGAAAAGAAGAAAAAAACAAGAGAAAAACGTATTTACATTATTAGAGAATGTGATATATAATATAATTGCATCATGTGTCCAATGGTGATTGGTGGTTGTCCGCTAAGAACTAGTTAATGTAAATCATTGTATGTTTTGTTTTTGTTAAGAGAGAAGATTTATTTAACTAAACAAAAGTTAGAAGCATCTAATCAATCACCAATGAGATTCTGCAGTCCATGGAGAAGAAGACAGAGTACTTACATGCATTGTTTTCTCTTTGCGCACATTTCGGCAAGACAATCAGTATAGTCTACGTTATGAATGTCCTTCCAAAATAAAAAATAGTTGACGAACAATCTTTGAATCCAGAATGATTAATGGCCCAGCTAATAAATGAAATGATGTTCACGTTTGTTTGTTTGATTGAATAAAATATCAGTTACACTCGATATATTATTAACATTATTTTGAACAATTTTATAGCCCCTTCGTTTTAACAGCAAACCCAAGAAGCCAGAAAAATCCAACAACTGTTGTTATGCCTTCTTAATACGCCAAAACGTACACGACCATAGTTATCATTAAAGCTGTCAAAACGGGTCGAGCCGTACGGACCGGTCCGTTTAACCCGATTAATTAGAGGGCTTGGGCTTTGAATATTGATCCCAAATTTTAATAGGGCTTTTTAGCCCGGCCCAAAAAAGCCCGGTACCCATTAGGGGCTAGCCCGAACGGGCCGCGAGTAACCCGTTAGCCTGCATAACAAAAAAATTCCGATAAATTATACATATTTTTCAAATAATTCTTTACCTAGTTGATTATCAAAGTAAAAAATAAAAGTGAAAATTCAATGAATTAACACAAATATAAATATAATATAAAATTATATTTACTAGTTTCGTTATTTATAATTTTAAAGATCGAATATATAAATATTTATAACCATAACGTATCTAATTAATTTAAAATTGTTTTCCTCGCCGTTTTAGTTTATGACGTTTGTACGAAAATGTTTTACAATTTATTTTTGTGCTAGGCATTATTTAAAAATATTATTTATAAAAAATTTATAGGAGTATTTTATAGTTTTTTTTTTAAAAAATGTAATTTTAATACGGACCGGCCCGTCGGACTCGGGTAGTATATTTCAAGCCCGTTTTGTAACCGAATTTTTTGGCCTGGCCCGATAAAGCCCGTAAGGGTCGGTCCTAAACGGGTCGGACCATCCGTTTTGACAGCTCTACTTATCATCAGTTTATTTTTATATAATGAAACATGGTATAGTAAGCAATGATTTACTCAGATATGTACTATGCACGCAACAATTACTCACAAAAATTTTCATTCAAATAACGGCCAATTGAATTAAAATAAAGACAATACTTAAGTACAATTCATTAGGTATTTTTTTTATAGTTCTTAACTAAAAATACAACTTTTTTGAAGATAACAAACTTTGAGAGAATTATAGATTTAAGGAAATCATGGTGAATTTAGTTAAGAACCATACGAAAAGGACCTAAGGAATTGTACCTAAGTTTTTTCCTTAAAATAATTATAACGAATCAAGATCAACATAGAAACTAATTTTCCTTCCTTGATGAAAATGTCATAGCTTAATTTAAATTTTATTTTATCAAAGGTTATATCGAACTCCGATGAAATTGTAAGAGACTAAATTAGAAGTTTGATCCGTGTATAAAAATGAAAGTTGCATGTGAATCAGCAGCATTCTACAACTAAACCAAAGGTCCTACTTTGATCTTGTGGTCTCTTAAGAGTATCCATCCTTACGTACATATATTGATCACAAAGTACATGAGAAGATAGAAATGCCGCGCGTGTGTCTCAACATAGGGCACTGTTAGCTATAGTTAAAAGAGCGTGAGCACAATCTCTATTAGAAGAAGGTGATGGAATATGTGAAAAAACAAAAAGGGAAAGGGATTCGTCATTTGGTAATAACACGGTCGGAAGTACAAGCAGCATACAGATGCTAGAAAATGAAGAAGAGGCTGCTGACATAGTCAGAGATTCTTGTAAAGGTTGATGACATGAATGAACTTTGTTTAGAGTGAGTGAGTGAGAGTGACTACTACTAGAGCAGAGAAGAAACAACCTTGCACAGAGACTCCATGTGCATGTGCTTCGATACAATACAACCAAAACTTCCATTTGTGACGTACTATCACAAGATTTATTTGTTTGCATGCATTATGTCATTTGTGATTTTGATTATGTTATTTCAACATTCATACTTTTGACAACTTATGTGACAATCATGTTTTTATAAAAAAATGTATGTATTGGTAGGAAAATCAAAGCAATAGAGAGAGAAAATAAAAATATAATGTGAGTATGAGAGAGAAAGTTGTCGCAAAAATTGTTATAAAATGACAAATATATTTCTCAAAGTATAAACACTTGCAAAACTTGATTAATTATATATAAAGCTTATATGTAATATAATATTAAATGCAATATTGTATATTTAGTTGTAATTAATAATATAGAACACTTTATAAGCTTATGGATATGTTTTTTAGGTCTATATATAGAATGACACTAGTATATATATTATATTCTACAAACATATGTAATCAATTAATTAAGAGGACAGTGGGTTATCTTGTTTAGTGGATAGAATAAAATAATGGCACAAAGAAAATTATACTAAGGGGAGTGATAGTTTTGTTCTTGCTTTAGTACTATAGTTGGCCAAACCTGAACTGTGGAAGCAAAAAACATTACATGACTGTTGTTCAGTAACACAAACTTAATTATTTATTTTTTGAAGAAAATACAAACTTGATTATTATTATTATTATTATTATTATTATTATTATTATTATTATTATTATTATTATTATTATTATTAATTAATAGTTAATTTTGATCATTTTATCATGTTAAAACGTCGTTGAAGTGAGTCTTCTTAATCAATTCTTTTTTTTTTTGCCAAATTCTTAATCAATTCTTCATCACATCTCAATCTCATATACACATGTCAAATTAAAAGAATTTGTGGGTTCTTCTTAATAGAATTAATTAATAACCAGACCCACACACGCGTCAATTTAATTAAAAGCCAATTTGGGGAAGTTAAAAACTATCTTCCACAAAAGTATAGGCAAAATCAATCCCAATTAGTCGAAAAAGCTTTAATCAAATTCTTGGGCTGCACACAAATCATCACCTACCCTCTTTATGTCACCATCCATAATACCTTTGCATAATTATTAAGATTCTCACAGTGTAAGTTCATCTCCTTCAATCAAATTCTTCTCGAGGCTTTTTGGTGATTTCTTGCTGATTGGAAGCTTTCTCTTGTTTTCTAAAACATAATTAATTATTTCATAGATGAAACTGTGGATTTGTGTTAATAGTAATAATACTATATAATTAAGGTCTTTAATTTTTGCACTTTGATCGTTAACAATGTGTGTGCACACAATAAAGAGGCAAACATCATTTAGCTCACAAACAACCGTGAGATTTCGAGTTTAAATCCGATATCTTATCTTCGCTCAATTATGTGACTTTAGGGTTTAGTTGGAGGTCAAGATAAGAAAGACATGATAGGACAAATTAGCATATTTCAATTCAGCGTTTGATGTATGAATATTAAGAAAAGTTAATAGTGCAGTCAATGTGTCTATTTTATGTATGAATATACTTAAAATGTTAGTAGTATATTTTTTCTTTATCTTTTTTGGTCAAGTAACTTACCGCCTAGAATTCACTTTTTAAACTGAATAAGTGGGTGTTTGAGGTTCGAAATTCGGCCTTGTATATAATAATGTATTGTTTCGGCCAATTGAAGCACTCAAAATGCTCTTTAGATGTATGTGTAGTACATTGAGTTTTCCTATTCCAAATTTGAAAATGGTGGTTTATTTAGAAAATAAACAATATATATAGTAATTTGAAAATGAACTAATATTTGGAGACAAATTTTTAATCAAATTGATGTTTATATATAGTAACGGAGGAAGTATATGTAATTACCAAAACTTCTTTAGGAGAATTACTTCCAAGGAGCATTTGGTGGATCGAGTAAAATTCTCTTCTTAAAAATAGTTCCTTAGTATAAAAACCCTGGTCTCCCCTGCTCCTTTTACTACTTTATACAAACATGCTTTTGCTGACCATATATGATATATCATTTTGTGTTCTACGAGTAACAGAATTTTCCAATATGTTATGTACATGTTATTTAACAAACCGATACACAAAATCCCAGTGCAACAAGCACGGTTCCATTCTATTACACAGGGTAGTAGTGAAGCTATGTGCTAGCTAGAGAGTATTTGACCTTTAATTTATTCAGGATATATATATATATATATTGCTTACCTGATTTATGATTCCTCTGGCCAGCTTGTTTGATTGAACATAAAGGACTTTGTCATCATGCATTTGGAATAACTCTTAAATATGTAGATTAATCTATGCCATACACGTGTCTTTCTATTGGATCGTAGGGGATTCAGGGCTCATTACATTTAGTTTTGAACAACATACATGTGTCTCCCTATTGGATTGTTAGGTCCATGAATCATTACATCGAGCTTTGATCAATTACACAAATAGATTAGAGACATTACATCTTAACCAAAACATTAAACAATTACGTATATAAATTTTCTCATTTATATGTTGTTCAACATTTGTCTGCCTATCTATTCATTTGAGTATGTTTAATCTTTGTTATCCATATACATTTGTATAGTTCTTGTGCATGTTGTCTGACCACAACATTGTCAAGAAGACTTTCTATGTACAAAGAGCTAGTGCAAACCATTGGCTCTGAAACCAGTATTGGGTCGTGAGTGGCTGGGTATGGGGCGTCATCATATTGGATCTTGAACAATCATGCAAATGAATTGAAGTTGTTTGTAGTTTGTTTGGAGTATCACATTACCGAGGTTTCTAAGTTGTTTGATGTATAAATGTCTTTGGGCACCTTGAACTAACTTTTGGGATGAGATCCAAGCCCATTTAAAATGGTAAGATAGTTGGGTTAAAGATTGCAATATGAGAATTGATCACATATTTCACGCTAGACATGAGGCTGAATATTAAAGTTATTTGAAGCCTCACATTGTTCAGGTTCTCAAATCATTGGGTGCATAAATGTGTTTGGGCCTCCTCGAGAGTCGAGAATTGGACTCTTTACACACATTAGGCATAAGGGTGCATGGGTAGTTTCCTTGGAGTCCCACATTCCTCATATAGTTGAATGGATTCTAGTTGAGCATCATCATCCTTTCATTTCTTTAAGTTAGCTTTTTGGAATAAGATTCGAGTTCATTTAACAATCTCAACTTAACACTCTTCCGACGCAATTGCACGATGCGTCACACAAACAGTTTCCTCATTGATGCTAAAAGTGTCTAGCCATAAAAACAACGACTGCCAATGAAAAAACCACTTTCCAAAAGTTGAAAGCGGTTTCGAATTTTGAACAAACCAGACAAACAAACACATTCATCCTTTCCCTGACTCTGACAATGATATAATCGATCACTACATGCATATAATATATTTTTGGAAAATTAATTGAGAGCGATATGCTGAGGAATTAATTTATTAATACATTCAAAAAGCCACTACCAATATATAGTTATAGGTCCCTTAAAACATATATAATTATAGGCATTTAGCTATGATTAAGCGATGTTTCACCAAATCTTAGATGCCAATTGATATAAATGTTTTACTACAAGAAAAGTTTGGTGTCCTAGTACATTTATATTGGGATATTATGCAGCAGTTTGTCACTATATGGAATCATACTCTACGTGCATATGATTAAGTATTACTACATGTAGAAAGTAGAATCATTAAAACAAATGGAATGAATCCCAATATGTTCATTGCTATAATTTTTTAGAAATTTATTTATATCCCGGTTTTTAACTAGTAGTAGAAGGGTTCATTTATGGGTAGGGGCAGCATTTTGCTTTTATGATTTGGCTGTTTTCTTGTTTTTCGGTTTTCTTTAAACTTGGAAGTGTTATAATTTTCTGTTCTGCACCTAGCTAGTTTCCTATTTTAAATTTTTAGTAAAAACTCTCTATTCTTAGACTTTTGTTATCTGTGTGTGCATTTTGTTATGTAGTGACCGTGACAACAATTGATTTTAAATTAATTGATTTATTGAAGAGCTTCAATAAAATTACGTTGCTATTGTAGTTTTGTTAAACCGTAATGATTTTGTTAAACCGTGATGATAATCACACTCTTTTTCAATTAAAAAATATATATGGACAATTAATATGAAAGCACCAACGCTCTGAGCTACAAGACCAACTCAAATGATGATGGCTTTTAAAATTAAAGAAAAATACCCTTTGGATAATAGTATCATCTAGGGATCTTTATACCTCCCTCAAAAACAAAACAAAAAAGGAACCATATATTTTTTTATTTATCAAATGAAACCATATACTTTTTTTTAGGGATAGGAACCACATACTGAAAATTAATTGCGTTGTGATTAAAATATGTATACTTGTTCTACCTGTCGAAATAAAACATGCTTGTTCTAATTATATTCTTTCTTTTAACAAAGACATAACTCCAAATTACATAGGTGTTGAATAAAAAGAGGCCTAGGTGAAGCTTTTTCGATGTTGATGTCCATTCATGCATGTTGTATGTTTATTTATTTGAATCCCATAATAAAGTTAGACTGCACATATTTTTTTAGTTTTCTTAGCTGGCTTAATTAGGATCTTCCCCAAAAGAGTAGTGATATATGTACAACCATTTGAGATAACTTTGATGACAACTTTCATTTTTTCTCTTTTCATTGGTCCAAAACAATAGAGAGAAAAAGGAAGAGAGAATAAGAATAGGGAGCTTCTACGGTACAGTTAGGAAACTGACTTTTTTGAAAAAGTTAATTTTGATTTTAATGTTTGATTCATTTTTAAATTGTTGATTACTGATTAATGATCAATAGTAATTCATCTAGTAATGCTTGCAACATCTTGGACTTACAGGTACTATTTTATCGTTGGAATTTTAACATGCAAACAAAGTTGATGATATTATGTGATAGTCTTAAGTGTTACACTTTGTGGGGTGTTACACCTATAACAAGGTAGAATAAAATTAGATTAAGTGTAATCTTATATATCTGATGAATTGATGATACTATGAGGACTGAACTTTTGATGTCATTGTACAAACAATGGGGTGTTACTCATTACATTTTTGATGTTATAGTGTTAACTTTACTAAAAAAGTCATTTTGATGACTTCACCATAGAATTTTCCATAAGAATATAATGTGAATATAAGAGAGAAAGTTATAATAAAGTAGTTGTACAAATGTCATTTCTCTCCGTATATAAACTTTGGTGTATTTATTATAAATTGAGAGAAAGTGAATGAAAGTTATGAATTTCATTAATTGGGATAGAAGATACATGAAGTATATATACACTAATATTATTGTGTTCATACAAGCACAGTATACTAATCTAATTATAACTGGGTATAGTTACTTGCTACACAGATAATTGTTGTGAACTACTCTTTTTTGGTTTCAATTATAAACATCCTTTCATTTTTTAGGTTTATTGAATAAATGATATATCTGATATATATTACAAATCAAATACATTAGTTATTCATGTTGGAATATTTTATTTATTTATATTCCAATGATATAATGTAGGCAAATATCTTTATAATAATTATATTAGCAATTTATCAATTTGGAGCCTTAATTGATTAGTGATCAAATTAAGTAATAAGGCTTATTAGATTTCTATTTAGAGTATTGATTTATTAATTAAATTAATCAATGGATATGGACTTAATATGAGTGGATGTCTGGATGACCCATTAACGGAATAATGAGAAATCCTAATAGGCATCCAATATAAAAGAGGTTATGGTTCCCAATATACCGTACACGGCAAAACTCTCTGTTCTCCCCATCTGAAGAGAACTTGAGGCATAAAGGTACCGGTTGAGGAAGAACCAAATCAGCCGCCGCTAATCCCTTCTCTTTGTTTCTGATTACCTCTCTCTGTTTATCGCTATCGTGGAGAGGGTTGTCATGAAAGCTTTATCCAGATATTTCTAATACCCTAATTCTTAATATCCTTGATAAATCAAACATGTCGTAGATCCGATCATAACCATGTTCAATGTTTTGTTTGCTTCCGCTATTGATTTACAATGATTGAACATGATTTATGAATTTGTTTTTATTAAGACTTAAATTTCCAACAAGTGGTATCAGAGCACATCTTCATGTTTGATTTATTAGGATTGAATATAAATTCACATGTGTAATCTATCTTGAGGAACCCTAATCATAAGTTGGGGATATAGTTATTTCATAAAGTTTTTTTTGTTTAATTAATTTTATGGGAATCGTCAATTATGTTTGTTGCGGTGCGTATTAACCATTCCCGTGAATTTTTTGGTTGATGATTATTCCAGTGAATATAATATCATATATGCGGTCAATTAACCTTAATGATTTAGCATATTATATTGGCTTTCATATTTGCATTGTTTTTTATAAGCCTCCAGATATTAAAATGGGAAACTTTGGTTTATCATGGTTTACCATACTGTGTCATCCAAAGCATCATTAAGTAATTTTACTTCATGTGATACTCTGTGTTGCGTACTGCATATTTCGAACCTAACAAACCTAAAGTTTGTTTGTGACAAAATTTTTGTGAAATAAAGTTTGTTTTGTTTTTGGTTTGCCATTTATACATTAAATTTTCAGTCAAATTTGCTTATTCCAGATTTAAAGCAAATTCTGTTATTATTGAATTTTACTTGGAATCATTGTAATTGCTAAAATTGTGTATCGACTATTTCACTGAATAATTTTATGGTTGACACAATGTGATTCGTTTTTTTTTTCCTTCGGCTATATGCATTTGTGCCAACCATGCCGGTCTATATTTGGTTGTTTGTGACTTTTGATTTCATCAATTTTAGTGTTGCCGTAACTTAATTTTTGACCCAAGACCCCACCGACACATGTCACCTGACCCTAATCGGACTCTGACTTTTCAGTGAAAAAACTCAGCAGAGAGGTATTTTAAAATACCTCATTTTTTGTTCCGAGTCGGACCCACTTCTCTCTTTATATTTTTTTAGTCTTTATTTCCATCTTTTATTTTTTTAATTAATTTTTATTTTTATTTTTAATTTTTATTTTATTCTGTTAATCATTAGTTCCTTCTTATTTTTATTTAATTACTTCTCTTTTTTGTTTTGTCCAAAATGTCAAGATAAGTCCAAAAAGAGTCCAAATCCAAAAAAATAATGTTTATAGGGATGGGAATAGGCCAGGCCAGCCTAGCCTACGTTAGGCCAGACTTTTTTTTAAATAGAGAAGGCCTAGGCTTTTTTAGAAGCATATTTAACTTAAAAGGTCAGGCCATAGGCCATTCAAAAAGCATCTTAGGCCTATTAGGCCGACATATTTAAGTAAATTTAATAATGTTATTTATTATTATATTATATTTTATACTTTAAAATAAAATAAAAATTTGTTAACCTTTCCAGTAATTTAAGCTATAAGTATACATGCATTTTTTGCATATTCAAATGTATTATTATAAACTATAATTGAAATATGATACAATATATAGTCAAATTCTTTAAAAACTCATGTTGATTATCAAAAGAGAGTTTAATCTAATTGATTTATTAGTCCGCTAGTCTATTTAAACTTCGATCACATTGCTTATTTAAAGATGTTCATATGAAATAGGCTAGCAGGCTGTATCAGGCTTTCAAAAGGTCAGACTTAGGCCTAAAAAGTAAGCCTATGACAGGCCACATGCCAGGCTTATGCCTCAAAAAAATGTGGCAGGCCAAGCTTAGGCCTTGCAAAGCCTAGCTCGGCCTAGCCTATTCTCATCCTACATGTTTATCTTCTTTTTTTCTTTATTTATTTATTTATTTTTATTTATATTATTAGATGATAAGTCCAAAAAAGAGTCCAAATCCAAAAAATATTCGTATTTATCTTTTTTTAATTTATTTTATTTATTTATATTATTAGATGATAAGTCTCAAAACAGTCCAAATCCAAAAAAAAATGCAATCTATAACAAACGTGTTTTCCTCCTCCCCAAGGCATCCTGTTTCTTTTAAACAAACCCTAATCCCGTGCAAAATATTATATTTTCAAAACCCTAATTTTTCAGCTTCAGTTTTATTTGTTATTTCATTTGAACCTTTAGCTGCCGTAAGTGACAATTGGTTTCTGAAGCATATTTTCTTTTCAATTAAATTGCAAATTTCTAGTTTTTTTTATCATTCGGTTGATTTCAATTCTTGTTATTACCACTGCGGGTGCCATATTCATTCAATTTGCTAATTGTTTCATTGTGCTTTATCAATTCATTGAGGTTGCCGTGCCTTTAAATTTCAGTTCCTTATTTCAATTGTCGTGCTACTTAATAATTTTATCCTATTTCCCTCTATTCCTAGTGCTACTTTTTTGATTCCAATATATTGCTGTTACATATATATTTTTTCAATTCCAACTAACAATTGCTTGCTGCTAGTTAGTGTGCTTCAATGCTCTTCTCTGTTAGTCCCTTTGCGTTTCTTTTTTGATTTCTTCTTCATGCATTTTTATTTTCTCTATGCATTTTTATTCGTTTAGATTTATTATTCTGCACTTTATTATCATTCATGCATATTTATTTTTTCGTCGATTATTTTATTGCACGGATTTTTAGAATGTAAACTAGGCTTTAATGTAAATAATTTATTTTTTCCTTGTTATTTATTTTCCCGCAGACTTTAGAATGTATATTAGGCTTGATGTAAATCATGCATGTGTGCGTGTGTGTATGCTTTATCTTTATCTTTATGTTTCTAGTTTAGGTTAAAGGTTTTTTTGTGGTGATCCAATGTCACCATAAAATACCTATGCTTATTTTCTCGCTCCGTTAGTGTTAATTTTAGTTTAGTTATTATTCAAAAAAAAACATCAAAAACATGCAAATATTATCAAAATCACAAAAAAAAAACTCTTTCTCACAATAAACCTTGATTCAAAAATCAAGTGATCCTTTCATAATAAACGCAAAGGGGCTACCAATTCTCTTTGTGATGGAACCTTTTTTAAAAAAAACTCTTTTATAAATAATATATGATAACCAAATATATATTAACTATTAACTATTTGTTTATCTATTCAAAAGAGACAACAAATAGACAAACAAATAGTTAATATATATTTGGTTATCATATATTATTTATAAAATTTGTTGTCTCTTTTGAATAGTGTTTAAGAACACGTCTCAAAATATTATGAAAGAATCTTGTAGTGTATAATTTAAAGATTTGATTCTTCTAACTTTGGAAAATATGGAGTCCAGAGCTGTTTTTTTTTTTTTTTTTTTGAAGCATATAAAATTTGTTTTCTTTATGTTGGAAATAATTGGTTCTAGAATTATTTGTTCATTTATTTGAAGAATCATTAAGTGTATATATGAATCAATTGTGGCATGAATATTTTGGCATATAAGATTTGATTTTCTTTTGACTTAAAATTCAATATTTGGTTTATAGCATGATTGTGATGTTTGAGTTTATTGTTATTAAGTTTCTACAATAACATTTTTTTTCCTTTTCCTCATCAATCATGCATTATGGACGTATTTCATGCTATGTTTGTTGTCGCTTTTATGTGATATTTGTAAATGCATTGTCATCCACACATTGGTGTTATTTTTAGGACTTGCATATTCGTCTCAATTATTGTGAATTTGTCTTCGCACTTAAGGGTTGTCGAGTGACCTTATGGTTACTCAACAACATAATGAACTAATTTGGCCTACATTATGTCAGTAATGCCTTGTAAATTTAAGACATTTCCCATCTGCCTTGTAAATTTAAGACTATTGTTTAAATTTTTGTTGAATTGTCTAGTAATTTTGGTTGAGTTGGTTGAAACAACAAGTTGCAAAAGTAACCTTTGCTGCGATTTGATTCAATTGGAATTACAAAAGATGTAGTATGGAATTGTTCATGCGCGCTGTTTTAGTCGGCCAAAAGGAAGGCACAGCTTGGCCGGATAATTACATACCTGCGATGGTAAATACGCGGCCAAAAGGAATATTTTATTTATTTATATTCCAATGATATAATGTGGGCAAATATCTTTATAATAAATAATAATTATATTAGTCATTTATCAATTTGGAGCCTTAATTGATTAGTGGTCAAATTAAGTAATAAGGCTTATTAGATTTCTATTTAGAGTATTAATTTATTAATTAAATTAATCAATGGATATGGACTCAATATGGATGGATGTCTGGATGGCTCATTAACGGAATAATGGGAAACCCTAATGGCCATCCAATATAAAAGAGGTTATGGTCCCCAATATACCGAACACGGCAAAACTCTCTCTTCTCCCCATTTGAAGAGAACTTGAGGCATAAAGGTACCGGTTGAGGAAGAACCAAATCAGCCGCCGCTAATCTCTTCTCTTTGTTTCAAATTACCTCTCTCTGTTTATCGCTATTGTGGAGAGGGTTGCCATGAAAGCTTTATCCAGGTATTCCTAATACTCTAATTCTTAATATCCTTGATAAATCAAACATGTCGTAGATCCGATCATAACCATGTTCAATGTTTTGTTTGCTTCCGATATTGATTTACAATGATTGATCATGTTTTATGAATTTGTTTTTATTAAGACCTAAATTTCCAACAATTCATTGAATCAAAAAGTGATATTGAGTCCGGATGGAATACTACCGATGTCAATTTGCTCATGATGTCTCTCATCCGCTAGCTAGACTCAACTCCAGTAACGTTGCAAACTATCATAATAACATATTTATTTTTGTTTTTTGGTACAATCCATAATAACAGAATTTACTAAACTCGAAATAGTTTTGTTTGGGTAATAGGTTTAGGATATCAAGCTCGTGTATGCATGGACTCGCTCGACTTTTTAAAACAAAATTTTGCCATGTGATTTTAAACTTTTATGTATTAAATCTATAAGGGTTTTTTTTTTTTTTTTTTTTACAAATAAATCTATAAGGGTTTGAACTTAGTTTAAGTGTTAAAATTTGAAATGGTGAAATTAATTTAGTTTAAATATTAGAATTTTCATATAATAAAAAGCCTTTTAAATATAATTATTTAGAATTTTAAAAAGCACTCCCTCCGTTTCTTTTTAAGTGTCTTTTTAGAAAATTAACACAAAAATAGCGATGTGTATTTTTGCATATTTTCTTCCTATTATACCCTCATTTTAATCCACAAATAAATTCCTATTTTTTTGCACTCATTTTATCTTTCCAATAAATTTAATATGTTATCTTTCTCTTGTAACAAACAATTGTCAGTTATTATCTTTTTCTCCAATAAATTTCTATATTTTTGTGCATTCTCTCTCTCATAACAAACAATTGTCAATTTTCTAAATATCGTGCACATATTTTTAATTATTTTAAGTCAATATAAAAATTATTTCAACTTCAATATAAAATTAACTTATTTATAGAGTTGCCACTCATCTTATTTATAGAATTGCTAGTGTCACACCTGAATTTTTAACAATTGTTACTCATCTTATTTATAGAATTTTTACTCTTCTTAGAACCGTTGTTTGGAACAAAATTTTGTTTAAATTTAAAGATAACAAGAAACAAACTTTGTTTAAAAAAACAAATTTTATTTTTAAAAAAAAAACTTTAGTTTTCCAAATAGATAACATTAATTAGTTTTATTGAAAAAGTTAAAAGTAATTGACAAAGAGTATAATTGACAAACCGTGCCTTTAAAATACCAAAAAGAGAAACGAAAAATTCGCGATAAAAAGAAACTTAAAAAGAAACGGAGGGAGTAATTTATATACCAAAACTCGATTGATGTCAGATAACAAATGCAATGAAAACTGATCTCACGTGCCTCATGAACACCAAAGGGCAATATATATACCCATCCAATCTCAAATATCAGTAAAAATTAATTAAGCAATGTTGATGTATTTTGTCCAAATTTTTGATCAAATATATTTTTTTTAAATATATTTGATCCAAAATTTAGACAAAATTTAGACAAAATAAATACATTACATACACTCAATATGTGTGTGATTGGAGGGATTAATACAGTTTATGTCCGCAGACTGCAAATATAGTTTATGTACCGATGTACGTGAAAAACAGATGCAACCATCCAACGTTTAATAAATTTTTCGTTTGTAATTAAGAGCTAATCAATTAAAATACATTTATATTTTTTCTCTTCCGAAAAAGTCTTTATAAGCTACTAATTTGTAAACATATGGAGATGTTTTTTTGAAGAAGGTACACATATGGAGATGTTAATATAGATAGATAGAGAATTGGTGTAATCTCAGCTTATAAATTCTTAGTGATCAATTGTAAGGTGACATTTACCCTGAGAATGGAGAGTTCTTTTCCACCATGAGAAAGTTCCCTTTTCCGAACAGGCGGCAGTAGGCAACCTGCTAGAGAGAAATAATAATAAAATTATAAATTAATTTATAATGTTTTTTGTTTCTTCCAGTGGCACCCCCATTTACTTTTGTATTCTCTCATCTCATTTACTAATTTCCAGAACTGTAGTGAGAGGATGAGTCGAGGAAACAGAACCAGAAGTAAGAACGCCTTCACCTTCTTCCTCAACCATTCCCAATCCCAATCCTAACCCGAAACGTATGTGTTTTAGTATCTCTTTTGCTAGTGATTACCGTCGGTTATTATCATTTGTCAGATCATTCAAAACGTTTTGATGGCATGTGTTCCTTCCTTTCTCATTTATTTTTTATCTAATCCGTATGCTCATCGATCACTCTTTTGTTATTTTTTACTCATCAATCACTCTTTTGTTTTTTTGTTTTTTAACAAATCACTCTTTTGTTAGTAAATACAGTAACAAAAATAAAGTGAATTTTTTTTCTTCACATAAATAAGAAACTATGTACAAAATTAAATTGATTGGACTATTACGAAGACAGAATATGATAAAATTATCCTATCCTGCTTCAATCTGAAGTTTGGTGCACCAATAAGAAAGGATAATTTAAACCTTTTTCTAATCATATCCTACTCACCCTTTGTTATTTTTATCGTTAGTTTTTGGTTGGGTTAGAATTATCATATCATGATTAGCACTATAACCCTTATTTTACCCTTCCTCAATTCATCGTTCACGTTCTCTCTTCTCTCCATGGATCGACCTCTGCCTCTTCCTCCATAACTTTTCAACGCCATCTCTTTTATCTCTTACGGATCTGACCCCAATTTCATCCTACAATCAATTTATGTTGAAATTGTTTGTTTCACTCCTCCCGTTCTTTCAACCATGAAAGGAAGAAGGTTTCATAAATATAATTAAAATCAAAGAAACAATTATACAATCAATGGTAACCGTAGAGCATTAACAATTTTGCCCGTGGAAATGTGATGAGAAGGAAGAAGAATGTTTCATAAATATAATTAAAATTGTAATTAATGAATTAATTAATTACATATTCTGCCGTTCAATTTTAGTTAAAATACAATCGAAAAACAAGGAAGAAGAAGGTTAACAATTTTTTGTAACTTTCTATTTTATGAAATAATTATTTTCAATAACTTTGTATATTTAATAATAGAACAATTATATTTAATTTAAAAAGGTTAAAATATATAATTAATTATAAGGGTAATTTTGTCATTTAATTATGATATATATGATATCATTTTTGCACCAAACATATGATATCATGTTTGCCATTCTGTTCAAGTATATATAATGTTTTAAGATATGTTATCTAAAATAGTGCGTTATTTTTTAAAAACCAATAAAATTGTTATTTAAAATGGTACGTTATTCTTTATAAAAACGACAAACATGTTATTTAAAATAGTAATTATTTTTTTTTTAAATAAACACCACACAATTATTTTATGACACATAAAATAGTCCACATCAATTAATTATATGTCAAACATTATTTTTCTTTTTAATGTCATTTTAAAAATAAATTAATTTCTTGTGTAATTGAAATTAATGTGGCTATAAAAATCAATTAATTTCTTGTGTAATTGAAATTAATGTGGCAATATTATTATCAAATAAAACACAAGAACAGGCCATCCGAAATATTTTGTTTAGAACAAAAAAAGTCCAACACAATATGCAAAAACCAATAAATCAAACAAATACAAAATTGTTATTTAATCATTTGGTGGGGTCCACTTTTTTGTTTCACAATACCCATCAATAAGTTAAAGCCATTACCAGGTAAAAGATCTTAACCATTCAAATTAAAGACCATTAAATTTATAGTTGTGGTTGAACTTTCCCATGCTATTCAATCCATGGTTGTTCTTTTAGGCTTTGTCTGCGAGTTTGGAGGGAAAGAGAGGGGAACGCTTTGGAAAAAAGGAATGATCAAGTGGAAGAAATAGAGAAAAATGGGAGGAAAGAGCTTTGGAGGGTTAACTTTTCTTCATAATATAAAACCCTCCTCATTTGGGGATCTAAAAACTTGTATTGGAGGAGGGTTTTGGTCTTTTGGAGGGTTAATAAGAATTCTTCAAATTTAATCTATGTGGTTATAATATTTTTAAAATTAAAAATATAGCAATCATATGCATTGATTTATCTTTCTCTAAAAAACTACTCTTTTAAATTTTTTGAAAGATTTCTCAATTTTCCCTCATATTTTGCACCCCTTAGAGCATTTCCTTCCCTTCCCTTCCAAACTCCCAAACAAAGCCTTAATGGTTTTTTTTTTCCACGAGTATTTCTTGAGATGTTTTATCCAACAAACTTCATTTTTCTTGTGTCGAACAGTGTTAAATTTCACTGAAGTTGCTGTCATGTTTGGCGGTGCAAAATTCCAAATTAACCATGATCTTAAATGTGATAGTGTGATAATTAACTTAATCTATTACCAATAATAATTCAAAAAAAAAAAACAAATTCTACTATTACCAATTCAACAATGTTATTCGTGTTAAGATCATATCCATATTAAAGGAACGTACCCTAGAAAAAGAGAATAACACCATAAAGTATGCAAAGGATTGCCAAAATCAATATTGTCGTAGTCATAACGGTTTTTGATGAAAAACAAATAATGACATAATTATTCAACTCAATAAATCAAATTATTTTTGTGTGTCAAATGTGAGCTAAAAGTCTCACATTATACTCCCTCAAAAAAAAGTCTCACATTATATGAAAAATGGATGTTGAGTAACATACAAGTAAAAAAATCCACAAACATAATGTCTTAAGATTTTAGGTGAAGATGTGATGTCTAATTCAATATGTTTGTTCAATGGTGATGATATTTCAAACTCTCATCGTGATCCAACATGAACCAGAGCAAATAACTTGACAAAAGTTGATTAGTTCTTTGTATCGAAAGTCTTCCTATAATGATGGTTAACCCATGTGTCTCATTAATATTGTTAGTAACAATGGCGGCACAATTGTATGCGGATGAAAGCACTTTTACATGAGGTAAACATACTTAGAATATGGATGAAAATATGGACTGATACTTAAAAGGATCTTTGCTGATATATGGTGAGCCTAATTGTAGCAATGCGGCATCAAAGTATTTTGTTTTATCTTATCTACGGGACTTGGTAATAAACCGTCAAGTTAGTTGATTATTAAGAGGTTTATACTCATAGTTGGTAGTGTTTAGTTGGTTGTAGATGTCTATTGACATAATATGAGTGGGTTAGACAAACAAAAGACAAGCATTAAGCTGCATTAATTAGTTCACTAACGTCTTTTCTTGATCAAATATAAACTACTAATTTCCCAATTATACTTTTACCTATCTGCCCTCCATATATATTGATGTCTCACACATAATGGGAGATCATCTCTAATCTTTAACTTCTTATGCCTTGCTTAGTTAGTGATGACAGAAGATTATATATGGTTTTTAGTGTTTTTTTTAGAGTCATTTTAGAGTTTAAGTAGCAAGTTTATTTGTATTTTAGTAGAGTTTTGTAAAGGATTCGTTCAAAAGTCGTGAAAGAGCAAAAATAAAAAAATAACTTTAAAACCAAAAAAAATCACCCAAACATGACACGATGTTCAGTCAAACAATTTTAACATTTTTATCAGTTGAACTAAGAATATATTATCTTTGGTCCTATACACACACAAACTCAAAGTATGTTACCAAAATTATATGAAGTATTTCTCCAATTATAAAATAAACTACAAATTTAAGATTGTGTATAACTCAACTGAATTTTATACTCTTCCTATATCTATCAGAAATGCATTTATTTTGTGGAAAAAAAACTACATTTGCCCTATTTCTCAGAAAAAGAAATGAATTTGTTCTTCGAATGAGTGAATGTGAACGTAAATATTATATCGAAATTATATTTATAATTTTAATTTCTTTTTGTCAAAAAAAATTATATTTTAAAAGGATTTTTTTATTTTTCTGTCAAAAAAAGGAAAATATTATTTTGGTAAAAAATCAAAACTTGATTGAATTATCCTCAGTAGTCCTGAATCCTGATGCTTTATTATTCTAGTAAAAAAAAATCCTCAAAAAAATAAATAAATTATTCTAGTAAAAAAAAAATCAAAACATTATTGAATCATCCAAGGCCAAGCAAAAATGGGGCTAGTTTGGCATTTGTCTTGGAAAATCACGACAACACAAAATGAGCTACTATGGCTAATGTTGCAGTTGCTACTATTAACACCTCATTTATTTTCTAACAAGTTCCTACTTATATTTTCTTCCAAAAATTAAGTTTTAGATGACAGAAAATTCTTCAGAACTAAATTTTGAAAGGAAAAATATGTACAAAAAGGTGCATGTTGAACCTAAGGTGCATGTTTAGGCACCCGCGAAGCTAGTAAAAAGTTTATGCATAGGCCAACTATAAAAAAATAAATTAAAGCCAATATGTTAAATTGAAAGATAAAGTATGTTTTTAGTCTCATAGATTATAATTTTTAAGGTCTAGTCCTTACACACATTTTATGCAATTTTTATCTTGATTTTTAAAAATTTCACCCAAACAAAATGTTTTGGTCTTGCATTCAATTTCTGTAAAAAAAAATTAAGGACTAAAATTAAACAAAATCGTATAAACTTAACTTAAAAATTGAAAGTATTGTAGTGATTAAAAACAAATTTAATATGTAAATTAATCAATTCAGGACAAAAATCATAATAACTTTTACTTATATGAAGTGAAATTAAAGCAACAACAAAGGATAAAAATTGACAATAGCTATTCAAAATTTTGGACAAAATGTAGTTCAAGAAACCAATTTTATCCATAATTGAGTGTTTACTAAATAGATTAATATTGTATTTTTCAATGTAAACTCATTGTCCATTTAATTTGTTTATGACTATTATCTTGATAATTTTTATTGTTGAAAAAGTTTTCTCTATAATTGTTATTGAGACTGGAAGTATCAAACCAATATAAATAGATCTATTAATCATGTAGTAATATTTTTACTTTCTTATTTATCTTAATTTTCAACAACCGAACTTATATGAGGTAGTTCAATGTTTATTATATAGGATAGCTGGATATAAATACATACCGACCACTAGACCTCTTGGGGCAACAATGTTTTCCATGTAAGACTATATTAGTAGTGGTGTTTAACTAGGTATGACAACAAAACCCATACCCGTGGTTATCCGCCCGAACCAAACCTAATTTGAGGGGTTTTTCCCGTTTCGACTGGGTTTGGGTTTTCCCCGATTTCAAAACACGGGTATGGGACGGGTAACAGGTATATATGTACCCACCCCGAACCCATACACAAACCCGTCCCAAATGTAGAAAATTATTTTATGTTGATATGCCGTTTTATTTAGTTTGATAATTATCGTGTTATAGAAACTACCATTGATATTTAAAGGAGAAACTAAATCAATCAGTCTAACAAATGTTAAACTGAACATACTGCTAAATAATGTATTACAATATTTCTCTACGGTTTGCAAAAAAACTTCTATTTTTTATTTTAAAAAATTATTCAATGCGGGGATGGGGCAAGGACGCCCGAATTCGTCGGGGATAGAGTTCAATTTCTCATCCCCGTTAAGTATGGGTAGGATAAAAGGTAAATATATGAGAATCGGATATGAGGACGAGAAATGTAAAACTCGTCCCCACCCCATCCCATTGACATGCCTATGTCTAAGAATTAGGTGTTCCTCTGGCATCCCTTTGTCATAAAAGATAAAATGGGCATTTTTTTTGGTCAGGTAGTGATTATTTTATTTTAGTGGGCTAAGTATTGAATTTGGATACAATTCCACCACTAATTGCACTTTTTTTTGTTGACAAGGACCGCTTGCAAGTTGCAACTTACAATTCATTAGATTGCACTATAGGCTATTTCATAAGGCCAAGAATTCAATTGCATTATGGGAGTACTTAACAAGAGTGGAGTATTTTGTAAAAAAAAACAATATTCCCACTTTTTCAATTTTTTATTTTTCTCAATGTGAAATTGTCAACAAAAATTGTGTTACGGAGTTTTTTTTGTTGGTTATTGTGTTACGGAGTTGAATCATAGATCGGGAATTATAATAATCAACCAATGGCCTAGAAGTCATGTACTTGGATAAAAGAAAAAAGAAATCATATATTTCTAGAAAGGATTCTAAATTCTAAACACGTTTATATGAATGATTTATACGACAATCCAGTATTTGACTATTGAGTGTAGAGAGGAGAGCAGTGCAATAAGCATTAATTTCCATCCACTTTATTGGCAAGAACTGTTTTCTTCCAACTGTATTGCTTGGACGTATCTCATAACTTAAAAAAAAATTAGCCATCAGAAAGGCACTTAATTTATTTTAAAGATATACATGTGCATCTCGTGCTCCCTAGCTGACTTTGGTACATCCTCTCGTGTCTAAATAACAACGATGTTATCTTGAAAACGACTAGGATTATACTGTAATTTTTTTGGATGATCATACTAGGATAGGATTATCGAACGATACAATTTCAAATTACAGTAACATATGTCATTCAACCTGTTTGTTTAGGTGAATTTGTGTACCATTTTCCACCCTTTTTCTTTTCTTCTAAACTTCACAATTATCATACAATCTGTAACACGCACTTGATGACGAAATTGTTGAACTTTTCAGCATGAATTTGAGTTCTCCGTCTAAAGTGTATTATTAGAAAAATAAAAAGGCACCGTATGTATCATAGGTGAGATATGAAAATTTTCGTCAAAATTTGAATTAGGGATTTTACAAAGAAAGTCAATTGTTCATTTGTAAATTAATAATTGTTCAAAAACATACTATGGGATTTAATATCTAAAATAAAAAAAGTTAACAGGTGTGTACTATTTCATTGATTACATAAGTTAAAAGAACATTAATTAATCCTAATACTTTTGGAAGCAAGAAATAATGACAAGTCAAGTATACTTAAATAAATCCGATTTCATTATTTAAACTTTAAAGAAATGTATTGAATATTAGTGCCTTATATAGAATTCAATTAATTGATAAGAACATAAACCAAAACATTTCTCATTAGTCAAAAAAGAAAAAGAGAAAGTCTATGACTACATACAAGATTTGGACACAAATTTTTGTTGTTGAAAATGGAGTATCTCTCCGTGCAAGTGTGGAGACTAATCACTCACTCAAATAAGCGATAATAGTTAAATGTTGTTATATGCTTAAAGTTGAATTCGAACTCAAAATCTTGTTAAGCTACAAGAGACCCGTGTTATTCACCTCTTGGATGGACACATATATAAAAAATAAAAAAATAACTATTATATATAATTTTACGTGAATTTTATTTAAGGATATTGATATCAATCAATTTTTTTGTCAAGTAAATCATTGACTAGAACTTCGCTTTTTAAAGATAATTAAGTGGGTTGTTTGGGATTCGAACCCCCACTCTGCATATATTACAGTAGAATTTTCAAAATTTTATGTGTCTAATAAATTGATTATTTGAAGTTTTTTTTTGAGAGAATTAAACAATTATTTGAAGTTGTGAGCAATTAAGAGTTCGTTTGTTACGGATTAAAATAAAAGTGATTTTGACATAAAATAATTTATAATTAGTTTTTAGAGATTTTATAAAAAATCAAAATTCATTTTGCGTTTGTTTACCATAATAAAAATCATTTGAAAAAATAATTTAGTTTCTTTGGATACAACTATATAAAAGAGATTTTTTGTTGCAAAATTAGTTCAATCTTTTGACACATATTTTCTCTCAACCTCTAAAAAAAATAAATTATTAAACTATTTTTAACTATTTCTCGTTTGAAGTTTTTTATTTTTTTTACCAAAACAAAGTTAACTATTATCATTAATCAACCAATGTTTAATATAAGAAGGATAAAAATAAAAAATACGGTGACTAGCCCAAGAACAGGCCGCCCTAGCTAAAGTATGAGGAGCAAAAGTTATGGTGTATAAGGAAATCCTTATGCACCGTGCATAAACACTTCACAACCATCAGATCTAGTGTACACGTGTAATAATCCTAGACTTCTCAAACTACACTAAATCAAACTTCATTTGCTTCAAACATTTCTCTCACTAAAACATAAAGCTCTCCCTCTCTCTCTCTACAATTCAGATGAGTCTTCATCTCTTCCGGCCACACATGATGATTCCGACGTGGTGGTCGCCGGCCAGAGGCGGCGGCGGCGGCGTGCCAGAGAACCAAACTCACCCTTTTTAAAAACTAAAGCCATTTTTCAACCTCCATTTTCGTTTTAAAGCCAAATCCGAACTCGGATCGTGCAAAAACACAACGAGAAGGAGTAGATCTAAAGATTAAAACTGGTTCGCTCCTCTTCCTCCCTCGCATTTTCTTCTTCTTCTTCGATCCAGTGGCGCTGTGTTGATTGCTATATGTTACTGTTTCGTCACTGTTTCAGATCTGAAGTTGTTACTGGATTCAAAATCTTTGCGATGTTAGAGGGATTTATGGCTGGGAAACTGCTGGAAACCATTAAGTACATCTAATGGTTTTCCACAACAAAATGGTTTTGGCATTCCGGTACGGTGATGATGATGAACGACGGTGTTGATGATGAGATTGATGATTCTAGAAACCATTTCCATAGCAAAATGGTTTTGGCATTTCGGTACGGTAATGATGATGAACGACGGTGTTGATGATGAGATTGAAGATTTTGGAAACCATTTCCACAGCAAAATGGTTTTGGCATTCCGGTACGGTGATGATGATGAACGACGGTGTTGATAATGAGATTGAAGATTCCGTGTTTGGTTCGTTTTGTTTTGTTTCATTTGGGGGTGTAGGAAGAAATTATGTTGGGATTTATGCACGGTGCATAAGGATTTTCTTATGCACCATAACCGCTCCCAGTATGAGCAACCATGTTCGCTTGTCTCCTAACAAACTTCACCTCGAAGTTGGAATGTAAAGATAATTGATAAATAATACTAGAAACAATAGCATAGAATTCCGAATCACCATGGCCCGACGACGTTAGAGCTTGCACTAGAGTAGCTGAGTCGGACTCGAAGACAACCCGGTCCTATCAGCAAAGTGAGTGACATCGAGTAAGGTTATTGCCTCCCCCTCCAAAACTGTCATATTTGCCTGCTGCCATTTTGTTTGAGCCCGAATAAATTGCCTGCGAGAGTCCCTAACACAACACGCAAAAAATGTAATATGGTTATGGTCATGGAACGCGGCATCCACATAGCACTTTAACCACGTCTCACGCGATTTCTCCCAAACTGAGTTGCTACCTTGCATTCTATTTTGCCCGTGTTGAACAATCGGTGGTGGTGGACTGTTTGTGAACCTCTTGCCATTGCTGCTATGCATCTAGGAGTTTGAATATTTTTTTAGATTCTAATTTTTAAAAAAAAGTTATAACAAACTAATACAATATTCTTAAAATGATTATCTATAAAAAAAATGATTTTTCTTTAAAAAAAAGACTATAACTAACAAACCAGCTTAAACAAAGTCTATCCCTAAAAGGAAAAAGCTTAAACAAACTCTAGTCCCTTTTCCAAGGAAGCTTCGCACCCTAAGAATATATTATATATATATATATATATATCGGGGGCACACCATCTTTGACCATCTTTCACAACATTTAAAAACCCCTCTCTCTTCTCCCACTCACACTCTTTGTTTTTCATCTCAAACTTCAACATGAAAAAACATCCAACCAATAATTCCCACTTATTCATCCTCCTCGGAATCCTTCTTCTCTCAATCACAAAAACCCAAGCTCAAGCTAATACCAATGATCCCGCGAATCCAAATCTCAACCAAGAATTCAACCCTTCCTTCGCTATAATCATAGTCATTTTAGTCGCTGCTCTTTTCCTCATGGGCTTTTTCTCTATCTACATCCGTCGATGCTCCGATTCACCTTCCTCAAACCTCGTTCTCCCCATCACCAACGGCCGTAGAGCGGTGGCGCGTGGACTCGATCCATCAGTTATCGAAACTTTCCCGATTCTTGAATACTCTGAAGTCAAGATCCATAAGATCGGAAAAGAGGTTCTCGAGTGTGCCGTTTGTTTAATGGAATTCGAAGACCCCGAAACGCTGCGTTTGATTCCAAAGTGTGATCATGTTTTTCACCCTGAGTGTATTGATGAGTGGTTATCTTCTCACACAACGTGTCCCGTTTGTCGCGCGAATCTCGTTCCTCAACCCGGTGACTCAGTTCACGGCGTTCCTGAGTCAAACACTGAGTCACAGCAACAAGACGTTGAAGCTCAAAATCAAAACGACGCCGTTCAATTACCGACGGAACAACAAAACGCGGAATCTGACTCAGTCTTACTTGCTCCAGAAGTGATTTCGTTGAATAAAACACTGAACCGGAACCGTACGCGTGGATCTCAATCAAACCGGCCGCGTCGTTTTCCACGGTCTCACTCGACCGGACATTCTTTAATCCAACCGGGTGAAAACACGGACCGGTTCACTTTAAAACTGCCTAACAAGGTTAGGAAACAGATAATGAACCGGCAATTGCAACGGGCGAGTAGTTTGATTACTTTACCAAGAGAAAGTAGCTCAAGACATGGCTACCGAACCGGAGGTGAAGGAAGTAATAGAGGGAAAAGTTTGAGGCGGTTGGACCTGAGTTTTAAATCAGACCGGTGGATATTTAATAGAGCACCGTCGTTTTTAGCGAGGGCATTGTCGTTTAGGTCGCCAAAGCCAAAAGTCAATAATAGCGACGATGAAGGAACTTCTTCTGCTGCTGCTCCTATCATGCCATCATCTTCTGTTGACTCTGCACGCCCTCAGATTTGACCTTTGTTTGGGTTATAATTTAACGATTTCACTGTCTTTGTTTTATTTTTTCCAATTTATGATCATGATTTTTTTTGGCTTCTGAATTTGTACAGATTATATAATAAGATAGCATGGTACACATTCTTTTGTTGGCCAATTTGGAAAGAACTGATGGATTAATTAATGATCTATAAACTTAACTGTTTAGCATTAGTTTAGATTTCAAAAAGTATAATGGTATGCCAAGAAATTTAAAGGCAGAGAGTAGAGACACACTTGATCAATCTTAATCTATTGTCAATCTTAATATATTTGTGAGATCAAGTTATTTAGTCAAATTTGTGAGCTGGTACTTGGACATAGAGCATGTTTGATTTATCATTTTGAGGACCGAAATACATTTTAGATTTATTCCTTTTTGAGCATTTTAATACACAGACGAATACACAAAAAAGTGCAAATGTTAGAGAGAACCGCAAGAAAGAGAATGTCAATATCATTTTTCTTCTTAAAAAATAAAAAAATAAGCATAATGATATTGATCTCTCCAACTTTCCTCGTGACGCAACACATACCGATGTTTGACATAGGTTTGATCGGTTTCTTATGTCAAAAATCTTCTTGACCAAGGGTGTCCTGGTGAGTGTGGCCAACGGCGGTTCAGGTACAAGTGTATGTGCGTGAGAGGGCTTCTTCTCAAGGGAAAATCATGATGAATTGATGGACTTACATTTCATGAGAGAAATTATTGTGTAGCAAGTGTTAGTTAGAATTTCCACATTCATTAAAAAAGTGGAGGATGAACACTTATAAGTTAGAGAATCCATAAACTCATTATTTTTAGGTTTTGGATTAAAATGTGGTATCTCTCTCATTTGTCCGGTTGCTCTAGGTCAAATGTGGTTGACTTCATGAGCTCCTCTCGTGACTCAACGATTATTATTATAATTGTTATGCACCGACTCAAGGTTCAAAATTTCGCCTACTAGACCCAGATGTAATAAAAGCTCAACTATGAAAAGTCCAACACATCTGGTGTAGCCTTCATATATTTGAATGAGTTTTTTCAAAAATGGTTAGCGTATTATAAGACTCACTTCCAAAAAAAATAGAATTTTTTAATAAAATATGAATTAATTATAAATTTTTAAACACCAAAAATATAAAAACTCGTATTTAATTCTTTTCTTATTATAAACTGTTGTAAGAAGGAACGCTACAATGAATCGACATGACTAAAAATATCAAAATTTTAAGGGTTAAATAAGTTCTTCGTCCCTATAAATATAACGAATTTTGATTTTAGTCCCTATAAAATTAAACTGAATGTTTTCATCCTCACAAAAAATTTTATTTTGTTTTTGGTCCTTAATGGATATAATTTTAACATGTTTTTGACATATTTTGAACATAATATGAATATATAAATGTCGAATATAATAAACGGACATAACATGTATACAATTTGAACATAAAAGAGTTCTAATTTTGCCATTTATATGAACATAAAATGGTCATTAAGGACGAAAAATAAAATAAATTTTTTTGTGAGGATGAAAACATTGAGTTTAATTTTTTAGGGACTAAAATCAAATTTGCTATATTTATAAGGATGAAAAACTTATTTGACCCAAATATTTTAAATAATACATACGAGTTAGCTTAAAAGCAGGTACCAAGAGTAATGACCCAAAATATTTAGCCTTTGTTTGGAAATTTGGAGGGAGGAGAAGATAAGGCTTTGGATGGTTGGAAATTTAGGAGAAAATGGTAAAATCTTTCAAATTTTTTGAAATAGTAGTTTTTTTAGATAATAATAAATTAATGTTTATGGTTAATACATTTTTAATTTTAAGAATGTCATAACTACATAGATTAAATTTGAAGAATTCATGTAAACACTCCAAAACCCTTCTCAAATAGAATTTTTGAGTTCCCCTAAATGAGAAAAATTTTGTATTACGAAGAAAAATGAACCTCCAAAGCATTCATCTCTCAATGTCATCTATTTCTTCCACTTACTCATTCCTTCATTTTTAAACATCTCCACTTCAAAGTATATTTAAAATTCTATTTTGATAAAGTATATTTAAATGATTTACGTTGAGTTAGTTAGGAAAAAAAAATCATATTTTTTAAAATTAAGAGGGCGAAAGTTGTAACCCACTTTTAAAATGGTTGAATCAACAAGAATTCCACTCAATAAAAGTGAATATTGAAAAAAGGTTGTTAAAATACTACAGTGTAACCGTGTATGGACCATACACTTTTTTCTTTTCTTCCATTCTTTTCCTTCATCCTATGTTTGAACGAACAGTCCTCAATCCATACAATGCGAACATTAGTGCGGAGAGTTTTCCTATCTAAGTCTCTCTCAGAAATTGTTGAAACATGCGTCGAAATTGAGTTAAAAGATTAAACACAAATTCTTACATTGGATACAATTAGTATTATGTGAATTGAAAAAAGTGCAAGTCTCACATTGGATGCAACATACACATTAGTAGTGTTTATATATTAAGGGTACTTCTAAGAGGGATACATAATTATGTGAAGATGAATGCTAAAAACACCTTCTAACACACATTTTTCAACCCACTCTCTTTGATTGGTTAAAATTCACGTGGGTCCATATAGATTTGGTGTGTCTCATATGTATTTTAACCAATTAAAAAGAATGTATGAAAATTGTGTGTTAGAAGGTATGTTGCTAGCATTTCTCTTATGTGAAAGAAGTAAGCTCTATAGGAAGAAAAAAAAAATATTGATATATATTTTATTATTTGGAAATGATAAATTAAATAATCAATTTAATCATTATTAGAAAGTGTTTTCTTAGTCGTTTTGCTAAAATAGTTTAGAACGCAATTTGATACACAATTTAAATATTTTGTTGTGCAATCTAATATAGAGCCCGTTTGTTATAGTTTTTTCAAGGAAAAAATCACCTATTTTAAGAAAATAATCACTTCTAAGAATATTGCATCCCTTTGTTACAACTTTTTTAAAAAATCAAAATCTAAAAAAAATCTAAAAAAAATCTAAAAACATCTTCAAATGAGAAGCTGTTAAGAACAGCTTCTCAAAAAAATAGATTTTTTTTAGAGGAGAGAGAAAATATTTTTTAAAAGATTGAACTAATTTTGTAACAAAAAATCTCTTTTATCTAATTGTATCCAAACAAACTAGATTATTTGTTTAAAAGAAGTGACATTTATTGCATAAAACAAACACAAAATTGATTCTGATTTTTTATAAAATCTCTACAATATAATCTCTAAATGGTAACTTTTCACAATATTATCAATATAATTGTTTTTTATTTACAATTACAGTAATGTTACACGATCTGTACGAATGTACGAACTTAGTCATTATTATAAAATGTAAGGTAAATAAGTTTTTTCTCCTTACAAATGTTGTTAGTACGACCAACATTTGACCGACAAATATCTACGGGGATTTTGTTTGGATTATTGGACAATATGTGAGCAGGTTAAAATGGTTTTTTTAAAGAAAGGAAAATGTTTTATTTATTAATTAAATTTTTTCAATTTTCTAATTACTTCCTCCGTTTTTAATTATAAGTAAAATTGACTTTTTAGGTTCATTCAATTAATGATATATGTGGTTCTGAAGAAGCGAAGAAAGGATGGAGTGTGTGTGTGAGAGAGAGTTGCAATAGGCTATGTATTTATAGGTTTGCAAAACCTAAATTTTGGTCTCGTCAGTCAACCAATTCAAGGCCCGACGGTTACCTGTCATGTTTTTGGGCCATTTGACCTTTCTTGACTAAGGGTTTTTTAATTAATACCCCACCGCTTGCTGATCTTGCTCTACCATTTATGCTCAGTGCTTTAGTAAAAGATACAAGCAACCATGTTAAGGGCACCACCGCTTGGACTTTGGGACGTATGTTTGAATTTCTCCACAATTCAATTGTTGGCACACCAATTATTAATGAGGGAAATGCGCAACAAATTATTACAGTTCTCCTTCAGAGCATGAAGGATGTCCCCAATGTTGCTGAGAGAGCTTGTGGAGCCCTGTATTTTCTTGCCCAGGGATATGAGGATGTGGGACTAATATCTCCTATAACTCCCTTTTTCCAGGATATTGTCCATGCTCTTCTCACTGTTACCCACAGAGAGGAAGCTACGAAATCACGATTAAGAACTGTAGCATATGAAACATTGAATGAAGTAGTAAGGTGTTCAACAGATGAAACAGCTCCTTTGGTGTTACAACTATTTTCTAACATTATGATAGAGCTGCACAAATGTCTTGAAGCACAAAATCTTTCAGCTGATGAAAGAGAAAAACAGAATGAACTTATAGGCCTTCTTTGTGGGTGCTTGCAAGTAATTATTCAGAAGCTAGGCTCTGCAGAACCTACCAAATATATTTTCTTGCAGTATGCGGATCAGATAATGGGACTATTCATCAAAGTCTTTGCTCGTAGAAATGCCACTGCCGACAAGGAGGCCATGCTAGCTATTGGAGCCCTTGCCTATGTTATAGGCCCTGATTTTGCTAAATACCTTCCTGAATTATACAATTTTCTTGAGATGCACCTTCAGAATTTTGAGGAGTACCAAGTTTGTGCAGTAACTGTTGGTGTAGTCGGCGACATATGCAGGGCATTGGAAGATAAAATACTCCACACAACTTCATACAAATTTGTCAAGTGATAACTTGCACCGTTCTGTGAAGCCCCCAATATTTTCATGCATTGGTGATATAACCCTTGCAATAGGAGACAACTTCAGTAACTACTTAGTGCATACACTACATATTGCTGCAGAGATGTATGCCCACACATTAGGCTTTGACGAGGAAATGACAGATTACGTTAATTCTTTAAGAAATGGGATATTAGAGGCATATGCTGGGATCTTCCGAGGGTTTAAGAATTTATCGACAGCCCAGCTCTTGATTCCTTATGCTCCTCAGATCCTCCAGTTCTTGGATAGCATATACATTAAAAAAGACATGTGAGAAAGAAAATTAGTCTTTTTTCAATTTATGTTTTCTTTGTATAACCTTATTTCAGGGATGATGTGGTTATAATTAATGAAAAATGGAATTATGATAAGATAGTGGCTGAAAGATTAATTGATATTGTATTTTAGCTTGCTTTCATAATATACATTGTTACAATTTATATATCTGTAACCAACGGTACTAATAATATATAAGGCAATACTAGGTGCCTTTATAATAATTATTACCAATGGCTATATATATTTAAGGCCATATCAATGAGAGCCTTTATTCAATATTTTGGTTTGACATAAACCCAACGGTAATAATACTAATATATGTATATCAGG
>Ga0228710_1000933_pt1 | contig 41470 bp, 24 predicted proteins | sample MedpolnodulmetaG_FD_177995 | JGI IMG/M metagenome (GOLD analysis project Ga0228710, IMG submission 177995) | Root nodule microbial communities from Medicago polymorpha collected in Santa Monica, California, United States - pink nodules | ecosystem: Host-associated > Plants > Roots > Nodule... | reverse complement strand
TTTTTGTGAAAATAAAATTTTTTTTTTTTTAATTTTTTTTTTTTCAATTTTTTTTTTTTTTTTTTTTTTTTTTTTTTTTTTTTTTTTTTTTTTTTAAAATTAAAAATGAATTTGTTTTGGTACAAGGTTTTTGGCAAACATTAACTAGGTTTGACAAATAATCTACTTGCTGCTGGAAAATGACAAATTTCTATTTTTCCACTTTTGGTTATGGGTTGTACTAGGAAGAAATGGGCATGACATTTTAGTAGTACATGTAAGCGTTGATTCGGTGCATGATGTTATTGATGGGAGACACAAAGCGATACTAGTTTGGTTTTGGAAAAATTTAAGTATTTTTAATCAAATATGTTATATTTAGGTGGGTAGATATTTCAAAAGAACATTTATATTTGAACACTTTTATTTTTATATGTTTATTCGCACCTCATTTTCTCTTTATCTCTTTTCTATTACATCATCAATTTATCATATTTATCACATTATTTTTTCTAATGTCTTTCTCTTTTAAGTAGGGGATTGAATTTTAAATGTCTAAAAATTATTTTCCATTTCAAAAAGCTTAATGATGGATGCAACTAACCCAACATCATCACATGCGAGTTTGTTTGAATTGATTTTTCATCAAATTCATTATAAAATGATGAAAATTTTGAGATGAATGCAAGAGAAAAAACAACCCTTAAAATGAACTGTGTGTTTCTCAAGAGTATTCAAACATACCTTACATAAACAATTGATTGACATATAATGATGGTTTACATATTTTAAAATAAATTATTGGTTCACATTAATTTATTAAATAATAAAATAATTAAAAAAAATGAGATAATTGAATAGATATAAAAAAGAGTGGGAAATTGTCACCGTCACTTACTACGCCACTAGAGAGAACAGTTTGCTTCTAGAACTTCTTGGAGATTGTTTTTTTGTAGAATGATGAACATGTGAAGTGACAAAGGAGGTGTTTCTCGATCAGTTTAGATTGTTTTAAGCAAAAAAAATAAAAAATCATTTGATCGAACAATCAAAATAAGTTGCGGTATTTTTATATATATTTTGGTAATAATTTTACCTATTTGATCCATGTTGTTGCAGCGTATTCATAACCATTGGCTTTGGAGTAATGTGTCCAATTTCGTCATATATGGAGTGAGAACTTTCTTTGTGCTGATTGGCCGACGAACTTTAACAATTTTTTAGACTCTTTTGTTGTTGCTAAATTAGAGAATCTATCAAATGAGTTCCATATATTTCTTTTTGTTGGTATTTCTAGGACTTGCTTGTGTAGTCATGTCTAGAGCTCGACTGTCTAACCATTAGATCTTCATCGTCCGCCGTCGTGGGGTCTCCGGAGCTCCCCCGCCGACCACTACCAACGACAACCTTGAGTCGCCATAATTTTTTTTTATAATATTTATACTCAAACCCAGGGACAAAGCCTGAAATTTAGCTTAGAAGGGGACCGAGTTAAAAGTATAATTTAGTGAAAAAAAATAAATTTCAAATGCACAATATATAGACAAATATTTAAGAAATTATAAGATATATTTAAAATTAATAGATATGCACAATTATAAGAAATTTTAAGGATATAAGAAAGTTAAGTACCTTGAGGTTTGTCAAAGAATGATGAGACTAAAACAATATTTGAATAGCAAAGAAAATATGAAAAAAATAAAAAATGCAAACATAAGGGGATGCAATCATGATCGGTGAATCGTTGGTAGTGACTTACAGACGGTTATTCGATATTCCTAAGAGTAATTGCAATAAGGAATCATAAACTAAAATTTTGGTTAAGGATTCCGAATCTTTTATAAATTGTAAAAATAACTCTACTTTATTTTTCGGTGTTAAAGATTTTAGTTAATGATTAGTGCAATTAAGCTTAGAAATTTAGGTGTTTAAGGCCGAATATAGAGTAAAAAAAAGTTAACGTAAAATGTTGCATAAAATTTATAAAAAATAAATATTGAAACCAAAAAATATTAATTAGTATAGTTTTTTTTTTAAAGTTTGGAGAGACTGTAACCTCTGTTGGTCTCACTTTTAGTTCAATCGATGCTCAAACCTATCAATAAGATCATGGTCTGTCCAAGTCAACCAACACGATCATCCACATTCAATAAAAGACCATCTTGACTCATCCATGATCTAATTCAAGGCAAGTGATCAAGTTTTTTTTTAATGGCACCCAAGTGATCAAGTGAATTTTTTTTATTTTTCTTTCTAAAACCATGTTTGTACATTATTTTTCTTTTATCAATATTTTTCAATCTGTTGTCAAAAAAATATAATTTTCAATCTTATTTCAATCAACTATAATATTATGAGTCTTTTATCAATTAACTTTCCATAACTAATATATGGATGTACACATCCAAATGTTCATGTGAAAATAGCACTACGTTCATTTTCCATACACCAGCACTCATAAGCCCACCTCATATTCAAAAGGACATTCACATTTTCTTCTGAGTATTACTTTTCTCACCCTATGCATGACTAGCGCGCCCTATAAATTTTTCAAAAATGCCTCCAATTTGCTTCTTTAATTGTTTGTATTTCTTACTTATTTCACATCTTAATACCAACATAACTTTCCATCTAGGTCCATCATGCATGGTATTACCGGATAATAACTATGACAATCCTAACATTATCGTATGTTTTCAAACTCATATAGATAAATAGATGATACATGGTGTGTCAATTGTATTTACTATTGGATCTTATGCTCCGTCCATACATCTTCTTACTCTTTTAGCACGCCACTCGTAGGGCCGTGCCAATCAAATTGGAGGCCCTAGGAAATATAAAGAATAGACCTCTAATAGAAAAAAATAGTGGTAATATTTTCTTAGAGCTAGTGGTAATTTGAGCAATTATAAATTAATAATAAGTTCTTTAAAAATAAATAAATTAATAATAAGCGTTATTTTAATTTCAATTTGTTTTGTTGATTTTCTTTTGTTAGTGGATGTGTGTGGATTGAGAGTAACTTATCAATTTTCTCCTTTTTTTTTATCAAATAATAAGTGTTTTTTTGGTTTAAACCTACCTTCTATTATAAGAAAATACATTTTTACCATACATCCCAACAATTATAGTCCCATCCTAACAAATATTTGAGGTCTTCATAAATTGGAGGCTCAGCTCCATAAAGCTCCTTGCACTTGTCCAATGACAGGCCTATGACCACTCGTATCTCTTATCCCTGCCCCACCAATGACCAAAGTGTGTGCGTGAGAGAAAGAGTTTTTTCTTTGTTGATACAAGAGAGAAAGAGAGAGTGATTTGTTGTGGAAGAAACATAATAAATTCTGCAAGTTATGCTTAATCTAATGGTGGATGAGGAGTCCGGGGAATACTTTCCTTCCAATATTATTTATCATAACTTTCACACTTTCATTAGGTTAAATCTATACGATTCTTATCCTTTTGGAATGAGCTCAACATAAAGTGGTAGAATCCACTTAATTTTCACTCAATAAAAAATTAAGTGCTAGAGTGAACGTTGAAAAAAGAGTGTCCAATTCACTCATGAATGATGAATATTGAATGTAAACGTGGTGTACAATCAAAATTCAAATCGTGAATCATATACCTAAGGAGACATGCATTATATTACATAATCCATTCGTCCTTATTGTAGAAACTTATAACAAAAATCACGGATATTAAAAAAAGTTGTTAGTAATAAATCTGTTTGAAGCATGTGTTAGTTTTACATATTTACCCCTATATTTTTCTTTTTGGTTTTAACGTTTTCTGGGGAAAAAGACTCTGATAACATGGAGTTTTGCCGAAAAGTAAGTAAAGTCTGACCAATAATTGTTTCACCCAAAAATCGAAATCAACTCATGTTTTGTTGAACAATTCGCCATTGATGGAGCTCATTAATCACTTGAGCACGTTTGTTTGGTTATATATTTACCCCTATTGTTATTAATATCATAGAGGGAGAAAATGTATTTATGTTTCTCAATGGTAAATTAAATATGGATATTTTTGTAAAAAAATTATTGATGCATACGAAAATTTGTAAAGGTAGTGGGTTGTTAGTTTGTCTTTGGATTCTAAGACTGATATGTTTTTCTTGAGTCAGATAGGGATTTGAGGTAAAATGAAATTTATAATAAACTGAATGAAAAGTATTCAGTTTTTATGAATAGAAAAATATATTTTAACTTGTGGTCATCACAAGTCACAATGTGTGCAAATAAGACTTGGCAATTGTCCTTGAAGAGTAGTGGTTAGTAATTGGACCATATAATACCCATTTGGGGTTAGACTAATGGTGGACTTGGGATCTGGAGTTTGTTTCTCTCAATGTCTCATGTTCGATTTCCTTTGGTGTCAATTTCGGGGCAAGTCTATATAAAACTTTGTTTTGGCTTTAAATGGGACTCCCATAAATAAGTGGTGGGATTGGTCCTTTCGAATTAGTCGGTTGTTGGACCGGATACCGAGTTTTTTTAAAAAAAAAGGACCTTATAAATTATATGTTTAGAATTTGAACCCTGATGATGATTGTAAACTATTTTATATAATCTTATGGCTTTTTACATGAAAGATTGTAAGGTTTATAATAATGAGAAAGATAGACTAGTTTGAATATGTGAATATAGTAGCTCTTAAAGTCAATATTAATGCTAAAATATCTTCACAAGTAGGTACACTGAATTATTGTTGATTTGTAGCAGATACTCATGTTGAAATATACATGGTCATAAAGTAGATACTCTAAATTATTGTGGCAGGTACTCTTAAAAGTATAAGCAATTTCGAATCACAACATAGTCTAAAAGAGTGGACATGAAAGAAGGCACTGCCATCCAAATTCAGAGGTGGCTGATGCATACAAAGGTATGGAGAATTGTTGGTTTTGCATCATCAGTTGTTGGATTGCTTTGTTATGCTCTAAGCTCTTCCTTCAACCATCTATTTGGTAATTGGAATTTGTTGAAGATATTTCTTTACACTGTTTTCAGTTTCATCATTTGTCTAATGCTTTTGTTTGCAACTACATGGCAACACTCGACAAGTCTTCGATTCAAAGCTCATTCGGCATTTTTGGTATTGACAATTACTTCTGTCTATTCCTTTTTCTCTGATAAAATTATGAATGGAAAACCAGATGCATATAGTCTTTTTTCATGTGCTGCCTTTGCGATCATGTCACTTAGCTTGTCGAGACAAATTCAGTGCGGATTTGAAGTGGACCTTATGTACTTTTATCTAGGATGTTTAATTGTACAACTCATGAAGATTAAATTGTTGTTAGGTATTGTTGGAGCCTGTTACAGCTACTGTCTTATCACTATTCGGTCTTCTTTCTCTTCCTTAATTGTTACACAAGACACTCAGTGTCTTGGACTCGAAGAACAACGAGTAGTCATTCAAGTTGATTCACAACAACTTGAAGACACCAATGGTGGTAGCAGCATCATGCAACAATTTATGATTTGTATGAATGATCTTAAGAAGAACGATTCAAACGTTTCCAAAATGTTTATGGAGAAGGTGAAAGGTAACTATAAATTGGCGGTGACTGATCACAACTTCATAATTGATGCCCTGCCGGATGAAACAATCAATCACCTTCACAAAACCGCGAAATTGATGGTCGATGCTGGGTTTCATAAAGAGTGCTCTGACTTGTACATTAGTTTGCGTAAAGAATGGTTGGAAGATTTGTTGATAAATAAATTATTAGGATTGAGAAAGATGGGATTTCAGGATTACATGATTGGAAGATGGATTAAAGCTTCTAAGGTTGCTCTTAAAATATTATTTCCAAGTGAACGTCGACTCTACAACTGTGTCTTCCCGGAATCAAACTCTGAATCATCCGATCTTTGTTTTTTAGAGGTTTGTCATGGAGCGACGTGTCAACTATTGAATTTTGCAGATTCATTTGTGAATCAAAGTTCGTCTGCGTGGCGTTTGTTTAAAATTCTTGACTTGTTTGAGACGATGTCTGATCTCATTCCCGAATTTGAATCCTTGTTTACTGATTTGTTGGTTGACGAAGCACTGAAGTTCAAGAATAGGTTGGGTGAAGCATGTAGAAACATTTTCATGGAATTTGGGAAATTGATATTTCTTACGCCGGATGCAGAGTTGGATTGTTGGGCTGATGGCGGAGTTCATCCTATGACATGTGAAGTCACCGGCTATATCGTTTTAGCTTTCTGGTCAAGGAAGAACTTGGAGAAAATTTTAAAAGAATACCCTTTGGTTGTTGCTGATGGAGTAGGAACATCTTGTTTATTCTATTCACAAATAAAGCTTATAATGGATTTTTTTCACATAAACTTGGAAGCTAAGTCACAAATTTACGAGGACCCTGCTATGCGTTATTTTTTCATGATGAATAATCTAAGTCACATTGAGTACCAACTTGAAACCTTTTGGGATGATGGGTTTTGTAAAAACAAGGAGCAATACTGTGAACTCTATTGTAGAAGCTCATGGAATAAGGTGATCGATTTTTTGAAGATTGATATCAACGACTCAATGTCGCCAAATTATAAAGCAGATTCAATTAAAGACAATCTCAATTCGTTCCACCAGAAGTTTCAGGAGATATGTGGAATTCAGTCAACATGGCGTGTTTTTGACGAGCAACTAAGGAAACAAATAATAATTACCCTAGAAAACATGTTGCTGCCAGCATATGAAAACTTCATTGCTAGGTTGCATGATGTTCACGGTAAAAATTCGGATGAGTATATAGAGTACGGAATGTCTGATATTCAAGACCGACTTAACCAGTTGTTTTTGTTAGAGGATATTGATTGTGTAAGAGGATCAATTAGGATTCAATTGGTTAGTTAGTAAGGGTCGATTATCGTTAGAGACAGTTATTGCTTAATAAAATGCATGTATATATAGAATACTTGGAAAAGTTGAAGTTGCAAGGTGATAGATAACAAGAGTTACAAGTGTTTCAAGTTCCTTCTATGTTTATTAGGATAACTTGTTTGCATCTTTATAGAAACAAGACTAGGTTGTTCTAACTGAATAGAAATTATTAAACTTTGGTTGTGTTATCTGTTGTATTTCAAGTTGAACAATTGATGTTCAACAATGGTTTGCCTGGGGAAATTTCTGGCTCCGCTGGAACTTCAACCTTTAGAGAAGAAATCGTTCGTTCAGGAACTATCAAACAACTGCAACATTCATGTCAGCCAGTTTCCGTCGCGCTGATTCAAGGGGAATCTGTGAGTATCAAGATTTCTTAAGATGGGTATGAAAAGTGGATTGATGATTGCAAAAGGCACCTTCATGGGTGACGACAATCCATAAGGGACATCCTCCAATAACTGCCCGAGATTTGCACAGGAAACTTCCTCCATCTGGATTAACCTTAGGAACTGGAAGCTGGAATCCCTAAGTAAGGCGATTGACATTTTCAGTTTGATTGAAATGCTAAGTATTTGTTCCATTGGAACAATTAACCTAAAACCAGGTTTATTGAGATTCATGAGAATGTAATTGTTCAGTGCTATAAAGATACTCTTCATTGAAAACTAGAACACTGATTTTGTAGGCTACCATTATTATTTACTATAATCAGATTAGATTCATTTCTGTGGCGACAGTAGTAAATTATCTTCCATTCTTCAAAAATAACATCATGCTACTGATACTGAATTCACGACAGTCTAACTAATGACTTTGATGAAGTTCTACTTACCAAAAAGATGGTAGATAGAAGAGCTGAATGCATAAGAAATGAGTCCAATGATGCTTGCAAAAATCCTAATATTCTCCATTAGTTTTTCTGTATTAGTCTATTGGAAATTTTGATGGGCATCGTGACGTGAGGCGTGGAAATAGGCCAAGCTCGCCGATAGGACCCTACTGCCTAACCTAAGTCAGTGAAGAACAGATCAAACATTTTTTATATTTTTTTTAAAAAATAAATAAGGCTGAGACTTTTATAGAAGTCTGTTTATCTGAAATAAGTAGACCCTATCAGGCCCTCTAAATGTGCCGAATTTCTAATTTAGTCTCTCTAAAAATTTCCTTCGATTTTTGCTCTCTTTAAATTTTCTAAGAGCAAGTTTTACATGGTCATAATTAGAATTAAATGTTGGGTCAAAACGACTCAGGCATTCCTTGTGAAATGCACATGTCAATGTTGGTAACATCACACATTGTCCTTAAATATAGTATTATGTTAAGTAAATAATGATAATTAAAAAAATTGTGGTAGTATTAAATTTTATAGCAATTGATAAAATATATAGTATATATTGTTTATTTCTTGGAAGTCAAGAAATTCCTGCGTTGCTTTTGGAGGATCTTCCCAGCTGCCGACCTCGGTATCTTGTCTGTGAAGGCCACTCTCCGAACCTTCTTGAATGGAGCAACCTGCAAGTAAAAAGGGTTAATATGTGAAAACCATTCCAATACTAAGACACTATGACATTGATTCCAGTAGTAATATCAATTCAAACATCATAGAACTTCATGTCTGTGCTCAAAGGCGCTGTGCTGCAATAGACCTGTCTTAAACTCTGCAATTTACTTACATTAACACCCTTTGCCTTCTTTGTCAATGCCATCAACATCGGTGGAACAACGTCAAAATGTGTAACAATATATTTATCATCCACCCTTATAGCCTCATCAATGCTAAATTTCCTCATTACAACGATTGCAGAACCCCAACGACAATAACCCCATAGCAAAGAGCGATAGACCATATACGTGGAACATTGGCAAAACAGCTAGATATCAAATTCAGTTATGAGTGTGTGAAATGTGAACGTTGTTATAAATAATGATGCATTGCCTAGTTTGGTTTAGAATTTAATTTGTGGTTGAATTGAGAAAACAAGGCTTAGTGGAGTTTGGCTTGCTTGAGAGTGGAGGTTGTGGAAATAAAAATATGAGTTCGGAGCATAATGTGATTTTGTCTACATCCTCTTACAATTGAAAATTATTAGAAGTTTTGGTTCGGTCTAACACAACCCCAGAAAACCGGCTTGTAAGGTGAAATGTGCCACTCTTTATAAACTCTATTCAAGCTCTATCAATGTAAGACTTGGATTTTTCCAATACACCCTCACGTTCAACACTATTGAACTGTGCGTGAAGATAAGTGGTGGGTGTCCTCATCTATAGGTGTTAAATATGATATTGAGAAAGGATAAGCTATGGCTTATGCATAGGTGTTAAATATGATATTGAGAAAGGATAAGCTATGGCTTATGCATTTAGTTTGTTAGTGAGCTGTTACTTGCGCAACAAGTTAGTTAACTAAAAAATTGTCTGTTAACTAACTTTTCACTAGAGTTAGGTAAATCTCTAACCATGATTAGTTAGATGATTGTAGTATAAATAATTGTACTAAGACAATGTATAATTTAGATTTGTGATTTTACTCAATACAATTGCTAAGTTTCTTCTTCTCTCAAGTTTGCTTTCTTCCAATTAATTGAGCATGAGCTTCAGTTTTAACCATAGGCTCTGATACCATAATAGAATTGTGGTTAATAAATATGTCTGCCATTTACCGATTCAGTGTTTACCTCCTCAGTCAAAATGATTATGATATCTTTATGACCGTCGACAACCCACTAAAATAAGCCCTACAACCAACCCTTGAAGGGTAGTCTACTATTCTTGTAATTGATGACTTCCTGGTATTCATTGCAGTCAAAAACAGTGAAACTGTTAGGACTTAAGCCCAAGAGGAGAGCCCAACCCAAAAGACTAGTCCAATAGGTGGGAGAACCTCATGATTTAAGTACCACATCAAGCACTTTGATATACTCAATGTGGGACTCCTAACAGAAACGTAGATTGAGAATACCTGCTCTTGTTCCTGTGGCATATGCCAAAGTAATGAAGAAGTTCGGTTTTGTGGTTAGAACATTGTAAGTTGCTGCCAGTTGCAGAACCATTTTTTTCTTGTCTGTTTGTATGGATGAGTTAGAGGTGATAATATTTTGATGTTATGCTTATTCAAAGTGGCATGATTTAGTGGAAAATGTATGCAATATTGTTTGATAAAATATCGAAACCATGATTTGCTGCACTTTTAGTATGTTCTAATGTAGGACTTACTTTTCCTCATTAGTATGTTCTAATGTTGTTAAGGTAGTTAATGAAAAAAACAACTTATGAAGATACAAGAGGGTTCCGAAGCTCTTACCTCTAATAATAACTTCAAAGAAATTTTTTAATAAACCAAACCTGCATTTCAAGTTAAATCACCATCCACCACCAAGAAAAGGTATGACATAAGAAGCACAAATAATATTATTTTCAGTATAAATTTTACATATAACTTTTCTTGTGCATCTGCATGCATGCATCTAGAGTTCAAAAGTAATTTCTCTAGTGCACATACAAGGATCTCTTACCATACAGGACATAGATTTTCTTCTGGTTTTTGGACTTCAGTCCTTATTATTCATAGATAAATAAAGCAGAATAGAAATTTATGTAACTTACAATAATGACACTTTTTTTTTACACAACTATTGAGATACAATGCTCTTCGTTCCTTAATAGCACTCATGGTGAATGTACCTAACTAAAAGAAATGCCTTAGAGTTTAGAAGGCAAGCAGTTTCTGAGTTCCTTTCGGAGGATCTTACCAGTCACAGACCTCGGAATCTTATCGATGAAGACCACTTTCCGAACCTTCTTGTATGGAGCAACCTGCCAGAAAAAAAGAAGTTAAAATTTGAAAACCATTCCAATACTAACATTGATTCAACTAGTAATATCAATTCAAATATCGTAGAACTCATGTCTGTCTTGTAAAGATGAACCTTCTTAGCTGTGTAATCAATAACATCCTTCGGAGAAAGTACACTTCCAACTTTCTTGACCACAAATGCCACCGGAATCTCCCCAGCTTCTTCATCCTTGGCACTGATGTGGAAAATGATGAAACACTTAAGATTATATTTAAATGTCTAAAGATGCATCTTAGAATACATAAATGAAGTGTTCATATACTTACCCAGTAACGGCGACATCCACTATTTCAGGATGCAAAATTAACACAGCTTCTAAATCCGCAGGAGGAATCTGTAACAGATCATGTGTGATATACATCAGAACAATGCATACAAATTGACTAAAAATGAATTTTAAAATAAAAATATGTAACATCACCATAAAATTTTAATAAACAAAAAATTTGATACCTGAAAGCCCTTGTATTTGATAAATTCTTTCAAGCGGTCAAATAAATATAAATATCCATCTTGATCAAAATAAACAATATCTCCAGTATGTAGCCAGCCATCTTTATCAATTGTTGATATTGTAGCTTCTTCATTATTCAAGTATCCTGAGAAGGAAAAAGTTTGACTAATAATTTCAATTGAAATAACAAGACAGACAGAAAAGGTACAAACAGGCTTAAGGAATAAGACAAAAACAAAAGTTATAGCAACAAAACAGTTTTTTTGAAGAAAATATAGCAACAAAACAGTTGAAGTCATTGAATCAATCTCATGCAAATGTAGGTTAGGATTCCCAACAATATACAACCTTTATATTACCACGTTTCCCTTTTTACTATTTATAATTATTTTCCATTCATAAATATTAAATAGTCTCACATCGGATAAGAGATGGTCTGACAATGTGTTTATAAGTGGGGGGAATCCTAACCTTACAAGCCGGTTTGTGGTCTTGTGTAAGACCCAATCATGATTTCTAACATGGTATTACAGTCTCCTTGAAGATCCATTGGTCCATCCATCATTTATATCCACACTCCAGATGTCCAAGCCTGAGCGTGAGGGAGTGTGTTAAATAGTCCCACATCGGATGGGCGTGAAGGGGGTGTGTTAAATAGTTCTACATCAGATAAGAAATAATTCTACAAGCCGGTTTTGTGGTCTTGTGTAAGACCCAATCACGATTTCTAAGATGGTATCACAATCTCCTTCAAGATCCATTGGACCATCCACCATTTATATCCACACTCTAGATGTCCAAGCCTGGGCGTGAGTGGGTGTGTTAAATAGTCCCACATCGGATAAGAGATAACTTGTGTTTATAAGTGGGGGAAATCCTCACCTCACAATCCGATTTTGTGGTTGTGGGGTTGTGTAATACCCGATTTCTAAGAATAAAAAATACAGATTTTATTTTACCTTTCATAATTGAAGGACCTCTCAACCAAAGCTCACCACTTCTGCCTGGGGGCAAAAATGCACCACTATTCCAATCTACCACTTTTGCCTCCATGTTTGGTGCCAACAACCCTAGTGAAGAATAGTTGTGAAACTTTTCAGTATTGAAACCGCATGCTGCTAATGCACCCGACTCGGTCATTCCATAACCCTAAAAGGAAAAAATTTCACAGATGCACATCCTTAAAAAAATCTAGGAAAACAACATTATTAACATCATCAAGCAAAGTTCAACTTTGATAGTCCAGAACATGTTGTATATGTGAACACCAATGGCACAAAAAGAGTGTTTATCAGCTGCTATTAAAAATCAATTTCAAAGCAAATGAAATCGGCATTTAGATACCAACAACAATAACAATGAAAAATAACTCAAGCAATCTTATAAATGATGGATCATGACTTGCATTCTTTAAATAAGACTATTTTATTATGAGGTTTTTACCTGTATTAAATCAACATTAGGGAAAGCTTGGACAAAATCATTTATAACTTTAGTGCTTAAAGGCGCTGCACTAGAACCGACCTGTCGCAAGCTCTGCAACTTACTTCCATTTACACCCTTTGCCTTTGCTGTCAATGCCGACAATATCGGTGGAACAACATAAACGTGAGTAACGTCATATTTATCGATCGCCCTAATAGTCTCATCAATGTCAAATTTCCTCATTACAACGATTGTAGAACCCAATGACAATAATCCCGTAGCAAAGAGCGATAAACCATATATATGGAACATCGGCAAAACAGCTAGACACACATTCTTGGAACTAGAGTATTCATGTCGAGAAGCTTCCAACCTCTCCAAAACATCAACCATAGCAATAAGATTTCTATGAGTTAAAACAACTCCTTTGCTCACACCAGTAGTACCAGAAGAAAACAATATAGCAGCAGTGTCTTCCTGTTTAATAACCGGCTTTTGAGGCAAAACAAAGTTACCAGAAATAAGGTCAAAAAAACAAGAGAAACAATCATGCTTCAAATCCTTTTCATTTTCTGGCACAGAAATAATAGGAATGCCTAATGGCTCTAGTTTCTTAGCATTTTCAGGTATAGTAAAAGCAAAACTCACGCCACAGTCATTGACCCGCTTACGAATTTCATCAACACTGCTAAGAGGATTCAATGGTGTAACAACAGCACCTAGGTACATTACACCCAATAGTACAATGGGATAGTAAATTGAATTTGGAAGTAGAAGCAAAACAAGGTCACCTTGTAAAACTCGCATTTTATGAAGACCAGAAGCCATTGATTTGACAAAAGGTAACAATTTTGCGTAAGAAATGGAAGTCCCAGATGAGGAATCAATAAGGGCTATAACCCCATCATGAGGGTGAGAAAAGATGAAGGAAACAACGTCGAGAAAAGGGTCGGTTGGAAGTTTCCTAGGAGAGTGTATACTATTGTAAATTCCAGTTTTTGGTGAATACCAATGAGGCTGAGTGATGGTATTTTGTGGCATGTCACAATTGAAATTTGCAGCCATTGTTTTTCAGAAAAGTGAATGGCACTGCAAAATTTCAAATGCAGTTATGAGTTATGATTGAGTGTGTGAAATGTCAAGCTAATCCTGCGGATTCAACGGATTCAGAGGGCATCATCACCCGTTCTAAAAAGGGTATTACAAAACCAAAAGTTTTAGAACCGTAGTAGTATTTCTCTTTGTTTTTGCTAGCTTAGGTCCTGTTTTGATAGTTGGCCTAATGTGGCTACTACTTGTCTCTCTTTCTTTTGTGTAGTTTTTGCACTCTGGCTGTATAAGGGTTCAAGCCCTCTCTTGAATTTTATTGCTTTTTTTGCCTTATCAAATAAAAAAAAAAAAGAGTGTGTGAAATGTGAATGCTGTTATAAAGAATGAGGCATTGCTTAGTTCGGTTTAGAATTTAATTTATGGTTGAATTGAGAAAACAGAGCTTAGTGGATTTGGCTTGCTTTAGAGTGAAGGTTTTGTGTTTATGGAAATGGGAATACGAATTAGGAGCATAATGTGATTTTGTCTACCTCCTCTTACAATCAAATATTATTAGAAGTAGTGGTTGAGTCCAACACAACCCTACAAAACTGGTTTGTAAGGCGAGAGGTGCCATTTTTTTTATAAACAGCTCTATCAATGTGGGATTTGCTCTTTTCCAATATACCCCTCACGCCCAACACTAACCTAACCCTACAAAGCTGACTTGTAAGGTGAGATGTGTCACTCTTTATAAACCCTATTCAAGCTCTATCAATGTGTGACTTGGATTTTTCCAATACACCCCTCACGCTCAACACTATTGTACTTGTGCGTTGATGTACATGGTGGGTGTCCCGATCAATAGATGTTAAATATGATATTAAAAAAGGATAAGCTATGGCTTATGCATTTAGTTTGTTAGTGAGCTGTTACTTGTGCAGCAAGTTAGTTAACTAACAAACTGTCTATTAACTAAAAAATCTTGACAAAATTATTTGAAGGATCACTACCCTCTCCTCGAAGGGCTTACTGAACGAGCTTTATGCATAAAATCTCCATGTAGTTGAGATATTAAATACTCTCATTAAAAAGTATATGACACAAGAGGCACAAATATAATTATTGTAATTATAATTTTACATATAACTTTTCATGTGCGTTTCTATGCAGAGTTCAAAAGTAATTTCTTTAGTGCACTAATAAGGATCTCTTAATATAAGTGATTAGAGGTGTACATGGCATGATAGGTTTTTTCTTCTTCTGGTTTGTGGACTCTAATCTCTGCTATAGTTCAAAACAATCATATTCAGCCTATTTCATGTCATGATAACCTACTCTGCATAGTCTTTGGCGAATTTTCAGGATCACTCTCTAGACATGTCCAAAAAAATGCCTCAGAGCATAGAAGTCAAGCAATTCCTGAGTTGCTTTCGGAGGATTTTCCCAGTTGCAGATCTCGGTATCTTGTCTGTGAAGACCACTTTCCGAACCTTCTTGTATGGAGCAACCTACCAGAAAAAAGGTTTAAAATGTGAAAACCATTCCAAAATGTAATAGACACTATGACATTGATTCAAGTAGTAATATCAATTCACATATCATAGAAGTTCATGTCTGTCTAGAGAAAAACCTGCTTAGCAACGTAATCGATCACATGGTTTGAAGAAAGTACACTTCCAACTTTCTTTACCACAAATGCCACTGGAATCTCCCCAACTCCATCAACCTTGCCACTAATATCGAAAATGATGTAATACTCAAGGTCGTATTTTAATGTCCAAAGAGGCACGCTATAAGACAAAGACATAAATGAAATGTTCATATACTTACGCTGTAACGGCTGCATCAACTATTTCAGGATGCGAAATTAACAAAGCTTCTAAATCAGCAGGAGCAATCTGTAAAAGATCATGTGTCATACATAAGAACAATGCATACATATTTAGTAAAAATAAATTGTATAAGAACTTTTTCTTATAGAAGTTTAATATACAGAAAGTTTGATACCTGAAATCCCTTGTATTTGATAATGTTTTTCAAACGGCCAGACAAATATAAATATCCATCTTGATCAAAATAAACAATATCTCCAGTATGTAGCCAACCATCCTTATCAATTGTTGACATTGTAGCTTCCTCATTATTCAAGTATCCTAAGAAATAAGGAAAAATTTTGGTTAATAATTTCAAATGGAATAGTAAAAGAGATAGGCAAAAAAGGTATAAATAGGCTTAAGGAATAAGACAGAAACAAAAGTTATAGCAACAAAACAGTTGAAGTCAATGAATCAATCTCATGCAAATGTAGGTTAAGATTGCACACAATAGACAAGACCTTATATATAACCATGTTTCCCTTTGTAATATATTTATCTATATGTATTTACAAAAATACAGAATTTTTACCTTTCATAATTGAAGGCCCTCTCAACCAAAGCTCACCGCTGAGGCCTTGGGGCAAAAATGTACCACTTTTCCAATCTACCACTTTTGCTTCTATGTTTGGAGCTAACAACCCTAGTGAGGAATAGTTGTGAAACTTATCAGTATTGAAGCCGCGTGTTCCTACTGCGCCCGACTCAGTCATTCCATAACCCTAAAAAGAAACAATCATACAGCTGCACATCCTTAAAAATCTAGGAAATCAACATTTTGCCATAAAGAAGTAAAGTTCAACTATTATGGTCCAGACTCCAGAACATGTTGTAAATGTGAATACCAATGGCACAAAAATAGTATTTATCGGCTGCTATTAAAAATAATTCCGGAGCTCACAATTTTCTCTGTTAACTAAATGAAACTAGCATTTATTTAGCTACTAACAGCAATAGCAAAGAAAAATAACTCAATCAATTACATAAATGATGGAGCATGACTTGCATTCTTCATTAAGGCTAATTTTCTCCAAGGTTCTTTACCTGTATAAAATCAACATTAGGGAAAGCTTGCACAAAATCATTTATAGCTCCTTTGCTCAAAGGCTCTGCACCGCAAGAGACATGTCTTAAACTCTGCAACTTACTTCCATTACCATCCTTTGCCTTCGCTGTCAATGCCGACAACATCATTGGAACAACATGAAAGTGTGTAACTTTATATTTATCAATCGCCCTAATAGCCTCATCGATGTCATATTTCCTCATTACAACGATTGTAGAACCCAATGACAATAATCCGGTAGCAAAGAGTGATAAACCATATAAATGGAACATCGGCAAAACAGCTAGATGCACAGTCTTGGAGCTAGAGTAATCATATTGAGAAGCTTCAAACCTCACAAAAAGCTCAACCATAGCAATAAGATTTCAATGAGTTAAAACAACTCCTTTGCTCACACCTGTAGTACCAGAAGAATACAATATACCGGCAGTGTCTTCTTGTTTAATAACCGGCCTTTGAGGCAAATCAAAGTCACCATAAATAAGGTTTTTCTTTATTGAATGGAATTTACCATAAGTAAGGTTATAAAAACATGAGAAACAATCATGCTTCAAATCCATTTCATTTTCTGGCACAGCAATAGCAGGAATGCCTAATGACTCTAGCTTCTTGATATTTTCAGGTATAGTGAAAGCAAAGCTCACACCACACTCCTTAACCTGCTTACGAATTTCGCATACACTACTAAGAGGATTCAATGGTGTAACAACAGCACCTAGATACATAACACTCAATAGTACAATGGGATAGTAAATTGAATTTGGAAGTAAAAGCAAAACAACATCACCTTGTGAAACACCCATTTTATGAAGGCCAGAAGCTAAGGATTTGACTAAAGTTAACAAATTTGAGTAAGAAATGGAAGACCCAGATGAGGAATCAACAAGGGCTAAAATCCCATCATGAGGGTGAGAAAAGATGAAGGATACAACGTCGAGAAAAGGGTCGGTCGGAAGGTTCCTAGGAGACTGTAAACTATTGTAAATTCCAGTTTTTGATGAATACCAATGAGGGTAAATGATAGTACTGTTGGGGAGAGAAAAAAAATTCCAGTTTGCAGCCATTGATTTTTAGAGAAGGAAATGGTACTGCAAAATTTTGAAGGAAGTTATGAGTTATGATTTTGTGTGAAATTTGAATGCTATAATAAAGAATTAGGCATTGCCTAATTTGGTTTAGAATTGAAAATTGTGTGGTTTGAATAACAGCATTCATGTGGAGTTTGGCTTGCTTGAGAGTGAAGGTTTTGTGTCTGAACATGGGAATATGAATTAGGAATGTAACAGCTACGTCTTGGGACCATTGTGTGTGGAGAATTGTAAGATAGGCATGGACATTTCTGCATGCATTCGTTGTGTTGCACGTGAAATTTGAATATTTGTTTTCGAATAGGACGAACGGAGAACTTTAAGGTGTTCCTCGACAACCATATGACGCCACGTTCAGCAACCACCACTTTTAACAACTTAAATTATTTGATATTTAAAAAATGATCTTAATAAAAAAATTCGTATTTTGTAAGAGTAGGTTTGATGAACTAAAGAACATAATGGGAAGGAAGGTTCTATCCGACATGAATTAGGTGGTGTATTGTGATATAATTCAATGTTGGTTTGTTAACTAAGATAGATATAAGTTAGTTTTGACAGTTACTTGCTATTCAAGTAACTAGTTTGTTAAGTTTGTTTTGATAGTTAGTTGAGCTACTTGCTATTTAAGAAAACTCAAAGAATGTAATTGTAGTGTTGTGCAATAATAAAACCATTTGACTCTTTCACATGGTGTGAAATTCTCTCTTCATATTTTACTCCTTCCAAAAGTCGCTAAGTACCCCAACAAGTTGGCCAGATTGAATGGCGATGTCATCGCCTACTTGAGGCAACTCAACCCAATCATGGCCTGCGCAAGTTAACTAGCTCGACTCAATCATAACCATTTATTTTTCATTTTGCTTTCTAAAATCATGTTTGTATTATCTGCCTTTCAACAAATCTTATTTCAATCAACAACAATGTTATGAGCTTTTTATCATTTTGCTTTATAACTTCTTTCACATCTCAATACCAACATAATCTTCCATCCTAGGTGCAACATGGTATAACCTGATAATAACCATGTTGGATCACATTACTTAGACCACATTAATTTTGCAAACATAATAAACCAACAAAAATGAGACCTTTCAACTTTCCACCAACTTGATCAAGTGAAACCTTCCTACTTTAACCACCTCATTGTTAAAAGAAGCCATAACATTTACATCAAGAAAAAAATAATGATAATTTACAATTGCAATAGGTAAATGGCCAAAACACATATCTAAGTCAATATATATTAAAAAGAAAAACACTAATAAGGGTCTCAAGAAACTTTGTAACTGATAAGCATATCTAAATCAATTCAAGGTTGATTTTGATATTGATAGGCATAATGAGTAGGGGAGGTAGGATGGTAATAATACTCAGGAGGTAAAGGGTAGTCATTGTAATGAGGTGGTGAAGGTTGATGTGGGTGTTGATGGACATGATGTGGTGGTGAAGGTGAACCAGGCTCACTCAATATTGGACTAGCAACATGATGAGTTTGGTGTTTATCTACTCTTACTTCAACCGTTTCTAGTTCAACCAGTTCCTCTTCTTCAACTTCGAACGATCTTAAGATTGGATGCAAGTAAGAATCTGCTAAATATGCCTTTATGTTTAGGTCAGGTTCTGTGGTTTTCTCCAGTATATCCTTAGCCATTGCTTCCTGAATAGGTCAAGAGAAAAATCAGTTTACGATACAACTGCTAAATATGAGAAAGCAACTACAATAGCATGGTTTGACATCCTTTCCAAACTGATTCTCTCTCCAGCAGGCGTTGATTATAACTTATAAGCAAAAAATTAACTCACTCTAATTAAGAAGGGAAATGCTAACCGGTGCCCCCGGGGCACTGGTTAAGCATACTAAAAAGGGAAATTATATAGTAATTATTGCATTGAAAACTGTGTAATTAATCCATAAATAAGTCAACAAAGTTTCCTTTTATGGTAATAAATTCCTTTTTTTGTATGCTTAACCAGTGCCCTGAGGGCACCGGTTAACATGATCCTTTAATTAATTACCTTGGTTTGCATGTGCACACTCCATGACTAAATCGATAGCAGATTTTTTGAAACCAACGACCACAACCTTTTTGTTGTTGAGAAGTTGGTTAGCAGCATGTTGGTCAAGTTTAGAATAATCAAGCGAATGAAGGACCTTGCCATTGAATACCTCAGGGCCTTTTTTGCGTGGAAATACTGGAATCTTTGGTATGTCCCCATTTTTCCCTAAGCAAACCACAACAAACTCGAAACTGTACCACTGAAATTTGGATAGAGGAAATAATATTAAAGTTTTTTTTAATAGTTTTAGAAAACTTAAGGTCCACTTCTGAACTCTTTTAAAAAATGTTCATAATAAAAAATGTAGAACAAAAAATATAATATGTTGTTAAGATTTATTAAAAATTATAAAGTCCACTTTGAACCAGGTCCATATTAGACATCTTTTAAAATTATCAATCAGTTTATGAAGCTTTGGAAGCTAATTTTCTTTATGGAAAATCATATTTCAACCGAAAAATATGATCCCGAGCATTTCCCGACACAGCTGACATTTATTAATTGCATGGTCAATTACTAACATGTCATGTTGTGATATGCATGCCTTATGTAGGGATGTTTGGTTTAACGCCCACGTTTCTCGCTCAGTGTGTAATGGGAAAAAAATGCTTTTCTGGTCGGAAGTTTGGACGGGTGGGATGTCTTTTAGAGAAAGGTTTAGCAGGTTATATGACTTGTCGTTATTTAAAGACAAATCAGTGTTTGATATGTGTCAGTTGGGGTGGGGTGAGGGGGGAGAAGCGTGGAGGTGGAGGAGGAGGTTGTTTGCGTGGGAGGAGGAGGCTGCGGGAGAACTTACGTTATTACTTCGTAATGTGATCTTACAGGTTGACAAAGATGACAGGTGGCTCTGGACTTTGGATACATCTAAAGCTTTCACTGTTCGTAGTGCCTATAATTTCCTGATTGTTCAACATCCTATTGCGCACCCGGTGGTTGCTCCCTCTCCTTGGCATAAGGATGTCCCTCTTAAGGTTGTGGTGTTCGCTTGGCGGCTATTCTGAGACAGGTTGCCGACAAAAGACAATCTGTTTCATCGCGGTGTCATTGATAATGATTCAAGGATGTGCGTGGCTGGATGTGGTTTTCAAGAATCATCCCATCATTTATTTTTACATTGCAATGTTTTTGGGTCTGTTTGGCACTGTATTTATAAGTGGATTGGTGTTGTTGCGGTCACCCCTTATAAAGTGCCGGACCATTTTAATCAATTTAGCTATAGTGGTAATGTTTCTAAAGTGCGCAGTTCGATCATTCAGGTCATTTAGTTTGCTTCGGTTTGGGAAATTTGGAAGGAAAGAAATAACAGGATCTTCGCCGATAAAGAATGCTCAGTAATACAGGTTGTCGATAAGATTACGTTTCTAGCTTTTCGGTGGTTGAAGGGGAAATTTCCTACTCTTCCCCTCAATTACCATGGTTGGTGGCTTAAACCTTTCACCATGTTGGGCATAGGCTAATAGTTTTTTCTTTCTTGTTTCTGTTTGTGTACAAGATTTGTTTGTAAATACTTTGCTCACCTTGTTGTCTTCTCCTTAGTACACCTTGTGCTAGGAAAGACACTTTTTGTTGGTAATATATTCCATTTTAGCCTCTTCAAAAAAAAACATGTCATGTTGTGTTTTCCACCACTCCTTCATGTATTCCGCAAATAACAAAATTTAATTGGAGTATGTTTAATTCGCGAGACATTCGTTATGAAGGTTTTTGCTTTATATAGCAATACTCTTTCCATATTTGAGTTAGAGTGCTTTATTACACTTGTTAATCAGTTTTGCTTATATAAAGAAAGCTAATTAAATTAGAGTTTGAAATACATAAATAGTTCAAATGCCATTAAAAATAAAATAAAAAATAGTTAAGTCAGAGGTGAATAAAGACCTGAATGGTATCTGAGTCATTAGTCTGCACAGCAACATCCCACATAGATTGTCCCGGAAGTAAACTTCCATAATCAAGATCACGAGGTAGTCCTGCTCCTCCAAACTTAGGATTACCAGTGAACTTGAGTTCAACTACCTTAGACTTAAACCTAATATTCTTTACCAAATCAAAGTGTTTAGCATATGATCGCAAATAATCCAACACTTCAGTGTGTGTAGGAAAATCAGGATTATCTCTATTAGGCCAAGGAAAATCAGTGAATTCATAATCTCTACGATGAGATTGAAGCTTTGTAGAATTGTACGTACAATGCTTCCATACCCCACCAATGGAGTCAGTAGCTTCAAATACAATAGGATTGTGGTGTAATACCTGTTTTGCAATTGCTATGCCACTTACTCCACCTCCTATTATGCCTATTTTTGATACTATTTTTGGATGGTTATCTTCACGGTTCATAGACATGATTCTTTTGGTATTGATCAAAAATAATTGTAATGAATTTTGGTTTATTGAATGCTGGTCGTGAGTTGAACTCATCTTTGCACGATATCAATGAGTTACTTACCCATTCAACTAATCTTTGCACCTGCACGATATCAATGAGCTACTTACACATTAAATCAACTTTGTTGATTGTTTGTATCCTATACTGATCTAACGATACTCGGTCCAAACAGATATTTAAAATGTTAACGATACCTTGTTAAAATATCACATTTTTTGTCATCCACTTATTGTGAGTTTAGCTCAGTTGGTATGGATGATGCATAATATATGTAAGGTTTGGGGTTCAAACATCGGCTACCACAAAAAAAAATCACATTCTTTTTTTGACATGATAAAATATTACATTATTATTCCTTAAAAAGAAAATTACATTATTGAAGCAAGTATGTTTTTTTTAATATGTACCGTAGTAATTTTCATTTGTTCAGTTATTTACTTTTTTTTCTTTTAGTAATTGAAGTTTTTTTTTTTGACCGGGGTTCAAACCCCGGACCTTACATATATTATGCATTGTCCATACTAATTGAGCTATGCTCACAAAGACAGTAATTGAAGTTTAAAATAATTGATAAAATTCCTTAAAAAAAAATTAAAATAACAGATAAGACAAATGTATAAGCAACATAAAAATTTCTGTAAAAAAAATAAATTAATGTAACCTTAAATTTAAAAGAGATAGAGTATATCCTTAAAAAAAAAAAAAAAAAAAAAAAAAAAAAAAAAAAAAAAAAAAAAAAAAAATAATAAAAAAAAAAAAAAAAGAGATATAGAGTATTATGAACGGTAAGTATATTGATTTGGAAAAACTAAACATTCACCGAATAGAAAAACATAATATTTTTTAATAAAAAATAGATATGATAACTAGGATACCCATGAAAGAATGGTGGGTAATTTACCTCAACCAATGAACATTCACTTTTTTAGGTGGTATCCATGAACTATCTTGACCCCACCAATAAATTGCTCATTTTCATTGGTTGGTGGGTAAATTACCCACAATTTTTCAAAGGTAATCTAGAAAAAACTTTATTATTTAAATTGATATATTACATAAAAAACAACACAATTTTAACATCTACTAAAAACAAAATGACTGAATTTACAAACATGCTCGTGAAAAAACTCATGTTAATAGCATAAAACGATAAAATAATTTCAAATAATGTAAAGTGGATATCTAACTCTTTAGTTGAAGGTTTAATAGATTGAAACTTGACAAAAACAAACATCATACAAAACAAAAACAAAAAATCAAACAACGTTGCACCAAAACAACGAGTGAAAATCATTTATTTAAATTAAAAAGATGTAAATGATGTGTATGAGTATTTTCAAATAAAAAAAAACTCAAAATCACCCCTCTACAAGATGATGAGAAAGATAGAATTTAGAGAAGAGATGAAATTTCTTCCTCTTTCATTGATGTCCATTTTCCTAGGGGTGTGCATTGGTATGAACCAAACCAAACTGGAACAATATTTATGGTTTGGTTCGGTTCATAGTACCATTTATGTCAATCTGGTTCAGTGAACCAGTTTACTATATGAACCCAAATTATTAAAGAGTTAACAAGAGAAGAGACTAGAAAGTCATGTGTTGAACTGAAGCACCAGCAATAAACTAGTCGGTGATAAGCAACTGAATCCTCTCCGTCGTCGTCGCACGGCGGCTCCAACGGCAGAGAGTTATGTGGTGGAAAACAATGGAGATTGCGTGTATAATTAATTGATTAATTGAATAATAATTTGAACATAGGAAAAGGGGGAAAAGAAACAAAGAAGATGAAGGAAGCATACAAGAGCGTGGCATTCACCAACATGAAAGGAGAGTTTTTTTTATTCATGGTGTGGGTATAAAGATGAGAGAGGGAATTAGCGTTGGTGCAGAAGGTGGAGTACACTTCCTTTTTCGAAAGTTATATTTTACGATCCAATTCCAACAATTTCTAACCAAATCATGTTGTACGGCGGTCCAACGGTTCCAGCGGCGGTGCCGGTGATTCCCACCGGTGGGATAATCGGAAAACGTGTGAATGAAAGTTACGACGGTGATTATTATAAGGATTGGTTGAGAATAATAGCGGGTCACGCAAAGAACCGGTTTTAAGAAATGGATACAGTTTTTTTTTTGGATATAATGATAATGGACTGGATCAGTGATTAGACATATTAGATTGAGCTTTTCAGTTAGGTTCACTGAATTTTTCAGGCCAGTTCAGGAGAACCAGTTTTTTTGCACACCCCTACATTTTCCATCCACTCGTCTTGGTTCGTCAGTTTCAATGAATTATAGAAAAATTTATGTGAACCAATTCTCAAAAGTACTACAAACTGGTGCGCGGTTCGCAGGATGTCAAAAATATTACGTGACTATTACCTTAACAACCGTTCTCACAGCACCGTCCATTTCTACTAACTACACTAACAAAACAATGCTGCTTTCACAACCCTCTTTTTCAATTTTCTGATGATAATTATTTTTCTAATGAATTGCATCCAAACAACCTCGTAAAAAATTTCTTTCTCTACTTGCGTTAGTATTTATTTTTGTAAAAAGATTGTACATCCCCAAGAATGAAATATGATAAAAAAAAATTAAGGATTGTTTTATCTGCATTATTTTTGTGCCTATTAATTAACCAATGCATTGCATGAAATGTAGGCATCTATTGCACCATGAGCAAATAGAGGATGAGAAGCTCACTAATCCTAATAACTTGTAGTACAAGTTATCTCCATGTAGTACAATTTTAGTGTTGTACAATATAGTTAATAGTACAATAGAATTCGTATATAAATTGCTATGTGGGATAACAATTTTCAGAAATTTCTATGATTTATTTGATTAACATGGCTATAAACCACGAAAGATTTATGATTACATTTCAGAAACATATTATTTAGCACACCATTTTGAAAAGAAATAAAAAAATTACTACATTTTCCCCTCTCATTTTAAAGGGGAAAACATGCTGCTATTTTTCTTATAAGTTTACTATTATTTATGCCGTGGCTACTATAATGATTATAAGATATGTATTCAATGATTCAATCTTCCTTCTCATAGTCTTGACTACTATAGGGTCCAAATGCTTCAGATATCCAGTCCTTCTTCCTCCATGAATTCCATCCGAGATCGTTACATATTTCATCACTATGGTTAATGCTATATGTTGAAATGCAGTGTCTCTTATAGAACCTTGTAGACCTTTTCATTACTTCTGTCTCTTTAAGAGTTTGTGAAAGCATTTTCTCAATTTTTGGAAGCTTGAATTTCTCATCTACAAGTCCAGAAAGCCACATCGAACGTAGTTCTGAAGAGTGAAGATTTGAAACGCTCTCAACATATCCCACAAATGCCATGTTTGGAATCAATGGATGTATAGTTCCCCTATCATGATTAGCATAAATCAAAACATTAGTTTCTCATGTATGTTCTTTTGAAAACGCGAAATGAATCATAAACAAGTATTTCTTACCTGTATAATGGCATAAGACCAGAAGGGTACTCCAACAGGCTACAAAAAGGCTCTGGTAAAATGGTTTTAATCTTTTTCTTTCCATCAAAACCAGTTGCAAGGATCACTACATCAGCTTCCACCTTTGTGTTATCTTCAAATTCGATTCCTTCAGTACAGAACCACCACTTTGATGCTTTTTTAAATAGAATTTTGCTTTTTTCCACCTCAGAGAAGAAATTTTCTGGCATGATAGCCATTTGACATGATGCATAATCCTCCACAAAAGGGTGTTCCGGTTTTAATCCGTACTTCTCCAATGGAAGTTTCCACAGAAGGTAGGACTCAATGAATTTTGAAATGCCAAGCCTCTATAATAGATTGCACATCATGGAAACAATATAATTAGTTACATATTTAGGTGCATAATAGAATAGCATTTGTTCAATGTTGTATGCATTATTATATTATATGATTCGGTTAGTGAAAAATGTTAATTAAATTTATACCATTGGAGATGATATGAAGCAGAGAAGAGCTTTGAGTAGGCCTTGGTTTGGTCTTTCATGGAGTAACTGAGAAAATCTTGTTGAGAAGAACAAGAAAAATGGCAAACCCCATATCCAGTAATGTGGAACTGTCCAATGCAAAGTCCTAATCAACATGGTGCATGGTTTTCCTTCAATTCCTTCAAAAACAAAGTCAGCACTAGTCATATATATTTATTTTTTTAACAAAGCATTTAATTGGTTATATTTTTATGGCTTAAATATTACACTGATTCTTGCAAATATACTTCGTTTGAGTTTTGGTCCTTGCGAAAATTTTTTTTTGAAATTCATCCTCGCAAAATTTTCTGTCTTTTAAAAAAGTCCTTGAGCCCATAGAAGCTGCAAGGTGGCACTGTGGAGCTGATGTGTTGCACTGTGACTAGGCATAAGTGCCACGTGGCAGGTGAATTGACATTTATTATTTAAAAATTGATTTTTAAATTTGGAAAATGTATTTTCTGTATAAATTTTTAAAAAAATATGGAAATTAATTTTCCAAAATTTTAAAAAATCAAAAAAATACTTTTTAAATAATTTTTTCCAACAACTTTAAATGTAAATTTTTAAAAATTTAAATTTGAATTTTTTTGTAAATTACGAAAATTAATTTTCATATTTTTTTAGAAAAAATATTTTTAATTTAAAAAAGAAAAGTTTTTTTTTTCTTCTAATTTTTGGAAAATAAATTTTATTTTTTGATTTTTTTAATTCTGAAATTTTTTTTCCAGATTTTTGAAAATATTTTTTTTTTTAATTTTGAAAGAGAAATCTGAAGATAAACTTCCTAATTTTTTAAAAATTTTCAAAAAATGTTATGTAACTTTTTCTTTTTATTAATTTATGAAAATTAATTTCCGAAAAAAATTTAACTTTGAATTTGTTTTTATAATTTTTGAAAAATATTTTCTAATTTTTTTATTTTTAATTTGGAAAATTAAAATCTAAATATTTATATATTTTTTTTAAAAAAACTTATTTTTTATTAATTTCTATTTTTTTTATTGCAAAAATTAATTTTCAAATTTTTTTTTACATTTTTAAATTAATTTAAATGTCACGTCAGATGCCACGTGGCCAATTATGCATAGTCAACATATATCACGTCAGCACCTAAGTGCCACCAAGCAGCTTCGATGGGTCAAAGGACTTTTTTAAAAGACAGAAAATTTTGCGAGGACGGATTTCAAAATTTTTTTTTTACAAGGACCAAAACTCAAACAAGACATATTTGCAAAGACAGGTGTAATATTTAAGCCTATTTTTATACATGTTGAAATTCAAGAAACAAATGCAAGAATTGTAGTTTGACAAATTAAAAAATGCGGGCTTTATGCGTTGACATGTATCAACATATTTTTCCCACTTACTAGTAGGCATTTTTAAATATAAAGTTGATGTGTTTGATATTGATATTTATAATCAAAGACAAGGGGTATTGAAATTTTAGTTAATTTATTTATATTGGTACACATCCTATCCTATAGTGTAAAACTGGCACACGTGGCTCTAATTTATGTGGGAAAATAAGATAAAAGTCACAGTCAAGTCACTGAAATTCATTTTCTCAATTCAACAAGTATACCATAGAATAGAAGAGTCTACGTGTGTGATTATTGTTTTTTCAAAGCAAAATAAAATACAGGCTCGCAAATTATTTATTTGATTCAGAAGAGTATAAAAAACTAAGATTTGTGGTTGATCTAGAAGAAAGCCAAAATATTCATAATTTAGTTAAATCGCATCAAATATGAACTGTATGTTTTTATTTTACTGTAATTTTCATGGTATTACCGAAGGAGTGTAAAATAAAAAGAACAGCACTCGGTACGTAAGTTTTTTTTTTAAGAACACTCCGTACGTAAGTTAAAAATTCTTTATTTACATCGTAGGAGTGTCCAATCAAACCATGCATATAGCATAACTAGAAAATAACACCCTACTTAACATAGACGTTCAAAAAAAGAGTCAATGACAATAAATTAGTTACATAGCCAATAACCTTTTGAACACTTTTGCACGCATAAAATATTATAGTAAAATAAAGAACTGAAAATGACAACATGAGAATAGAAAAACGACGAGCAAGCACCAATGCACCATGCATATTACTCTCGTCCCAATAATTGAAAAATTGCTAGGAGAAAAATACTGTCATCATGTCCCACAACCCAATAATCGACAAAATGGAAATATAAAAGCCAAATTTGTAAGGTAGGGAAAGTGTCCAACACACAAGTGGTAGATCCATTTCTAACAAAGAAGTCAAATTTGTAAAAGAAAAAATAAATTAGTCAAAGTAACTACTAACATATTAAATAATCTAATACAATAATTTTTTATAATATGTTTTTTTGGGCTGAGGTTTCAACCTCAGACCTTGCCTATATTATACATTGTCCATACCAACTGAGTTAAACTGACGAGGACACCCCCCTCCCAAATTGGATAACATAAATAAGCTTTACCTTTCAAACAAAAAGAAACACTAAAATTGGAAAACCTAATTAGTATGAGAATGACCAAAGAAAGGTGAATGAATATTGTGCTACAAACAAGCCTAACTGCAGTTGCTTTCATCAAAACGTGCTTCTATAATATTTTGTCAAAACAACAAAACAAAACAATAACCAAGAGAATCAGATATAGGCCGCCAAGAATTGATGAAGACCCCCAGTTATATTATTCCTCAACTAACTTTTTTTCTCGATATTAAAATTTATGTTTTTCAAAGACGAAAAATCACAATCATATTTAATGCAAATAGTTATGAAGCTGACTTTTTTTTGTGTGTGAAAGGCATTATGAAGTTGACTATGACAATATCTACGTATATATTTATGTGTGTACACACACACGTACGTACATACATATATTCAGAAAATGCATTTTAATAAGTGGTAATCAAAATTAGGTGTATATTGGAAATAGTACTACTATCAATCATAATTCAAGTAGTATATTAATCATGAAATGACACACATATTTTTACATAAATATTTATGATCGGTAACTTGAGATTAGGTTTTGATTAATTACCTTGGTTTGCCTGTGCACACTCCACAGCTAAATCGATAGCAGATTTTTTGAAACCAACCACCACAACTTTCTTGTTGTTGAGAAGTTCATTAGAAGCTTGTTGATCAAGTTTACAGTAATCAAGAGTATGGAGGACCTTGCCATTGAATACCTCAGGGCCTTTTTTCTGTGGAAATACTGGAATCTTTGGTATGTCCCCATATTTCCCTACGCAAACCACCACAAACTCGAAACTATACCACTGAAACTTGGATAGAGGAAATAATTATCAGTGCAATTCATACGCTCATGTGAATGCTCAGATTATTAAAACTTTCTCTGCATAATATAATTTTAATAAAATATAGAACCATTGCAATCCTCCTACTTTTGGTAAATTTTAATAAAATATTATTTTTGTTTTTAATTTTTTATTATTATGAAATTCTTTTTTTTTCGTGCTAATAATGGTACAGATCCGCATTTGCACCATTTTTGTTAATATATAGCACTCTTTGAAATTTATTCAAAAAAAAAACTGAAAGTATAGCTTTGAATAAAATCATCTAATCTACACAAAGAAAAAAAGTTAAAGATGAGCTGATTTTTATTTCATTTTTATTTTTACTTATTTTATTTTTCTCATCTACCAAATTTGATCACCACTTATTCAAATATATTTTCTGAATATATTTAATATTGTGTGAAAAAATATTTATAAATGTTGGACACTTTTCACCTAACAAGTCAATTTGTAGACTTAAATTAGACTCAACAAAAATTTTAAAATAATATTACAAATTAAAAGAATTTATTGTTTTACATTTAATTTATCTAACTTTCCATTTTACCATTTTGTGGAGGTGAGGAGACGAGAGAACATATTATTTACATTGTGAGGGAATTTAGAAGTATGTGGAGTGAAAAGAAATGTGGATCCTCTTATGTTTAATTAAATATGAAGAGTCGTGTTCATCATATATAAATTGTTCGTATACTAAAAGTATGGATGTATCTAATATGACCCTCTTAAAAATGATTCAAAAGTAGTATTATTTTTGGTAAAAAAATAATTTATAATAATTAAAAATGTAGAAAAAATATAATATTTTATTAAGATTTATTAAATACACTAAGGTCTATTTTTGAATCAGGTCCACATTAGACGTCTCTTAAAAGTATCAACCAGTTTATGAAGCTCTGGAAGCTAGTTTTCTTTAGATAATCAAAATTGATTAACAAGAGTAATAAGGTACTCTAACCTAAATACAAAATAGCTAATTAAATTAGAGTTTAAAATACATAAAATAGTTTAGTTGTCATTAAAAAACATAGTTAAGTCAGAGGTGAATAAAGACCTGAATGGTATCTGAGTCATTTGTCTGCACAGCAACATCCCACATGGACTGTCCTGGAAGTAAACTTCCATAATCAAGATCATTTGGTAGTCCTACTACCTTATCTGAGTTACCAGTGAAGTTGAGTTCAACTACCTTAGACTTAAACCTAATATTCTTTACCAAATCAAAATGTTTAGCATATGATCGCAAATAATCCAACACTTCAGTGTGTGTAGGAAAATCAGGATTATCTCTATTAGGCCAAGGAAAATCAGTGAATTCATAATCTCTACGGTGAGATTGAAGCTTTGTAGAATTGTACGTACAATGCTTCCACACCCCACCAATGGAGTCAGTGGCTTCAAATACAATAGGATTGTGGTGTAATAGTTGTTTTGCAATTGCTATGCCACTTACTCCACCTCCTATTATGCCTATTTTTGATACTATTTTTGGATCGTTATCTTCACGGTTCATAGACATGATTCTTTTGGTATTGATAAAAAGTAATTGTAATGAATTTTGGTTTATTGAAATTGAAATTAGTAGTAACTAGGTGACTAATGAATGAATGTATGAGTTATGAAATGCGAGGATGTGAGATGAGTATTTATAGATCGTTCTAGCTGCATGCAGTCGTCACACTGAGATCACGTGCCGTAGACTTTTACTTGTTTGAAGTGAATCAACAAGAAAAAATAACAAAAGTGTGTTTACATGTCTATTGATTTCTTTTGGCCAAGTTTGCACTATTATAATAATAATGATAATAATACTTTTCATGGAAATTCATTGGTTTTGTTTGAGAACTTTCGTGCTACCTACGAGGTAGTATTTTAACTCATGGCACTAATTTGTTCAATATAATACCATTGCATTATCCATAATGGATATACGCTCATTCAAATTATTTGACAAATTACCAAATAATTTTAATATTTGATCAATCCAATATAAATAATCAACTTGTTTGAACCGATTTCCTCAACCAAAAAAAACTTGTTTGAACCGATGAAAATTAATTAATGTGTTGACAATATTAATATTGTTTGTGTATGCATATATAATTACTTTCCTAATTTTCTTTAAGTAATCCTACTAGAGTACTAGTCATTATTTTGAGTTTAGTTTCAAAAATTTACCGGAATAAGACATGGAATACAAACTTGTATCCTTATAAATCAGTAATATTAGCAACATTCACTTTTAAATATTTTCTCTAAAAAAACACTATATTGAAAACACAAACATACTCTCTCACCACTACTAAATAAAACAAAAATTAGTGAGGGAAAACATGAAATCTCTCTCTAATTCCGTCACTAAATTTTGCGACCAAAGAATTTGTGAAGGATTTTATTTTTTCGTCACTAATTTTCCTTTTTCTAGTAGTGCACTTAAAGGAAAACACAAACTAACTCTCTCACGTTGTAAAAATAATATTACTTATTAACAAATATTTGTTTGGCACAAACTTATTAACAAGTTAAATACTACAACAAAATATCTTAATTCTTGTGATTTCACCAAGAGGGTCTTATATATCAAGGGTTGATCATTGTATATATAATGGTTAACTCGAATTCTATAATTTGGAGCATGTTATAGATTTTAGATGATAGAATCCAAACGAGATAAAATGAGTATTATGAGAGGTGTGCGAGAGGAACAAATGATGGGATAAGAAACCATCTTTAATAAATAGTAGTCTTTTAAAAGAGTTTGAGTCTGACCTTTTTACTAAATGAGTTAAGCCGGACTAAATTTTAAGCAAACCCTAGACACAATTTGTTCTATTCTCATCTCTGAGTTGTTGAATCCAGACCGTTGTAGGATATCAATCAACTTCTTCCGGATTGAAACAACCTTTTTTATCCTATACTAATATACAAGGTCGTTCCTACGAATTCAGAGGCTCGGTTCTGTAAGTGAAAAAAGGTTCGTAATGAAATAAAAACGTATTTTTTATTAAAAGAACAATGTTCTATTTAAAATTTTTAAAAGATAAATACAAGGTGTCGTATATATGTGATACACCCAAAGGTGAAAATCATTACCGTATACATGAGGAACCTCAAATCACTCTCCCAGAAAAAACACCCATCTAACATCAAAAGCAAGAAGACTCAATTCTAATAGGCCTAAAACAAGTTCGATAGAGTGATGGTGATGGAACGTGTGATATCAGAGAGAAAAAGAATAAAAAAAAAAAATTTTAATAGGGTAGTACTTAGTAGTACTATTGAACTGTAATTTTTTTTAGGCTCATACCGTGCGGAGCCCCGGTTCCATTGAACTCCTTGGCCCTGCTAATATACCACTACTCTGTCCAAACAAATTTTAAAAATGTTTTTGGCAGGTATGTTTGTTAAAATATCGCAGTTTATTGAAGCAAGTATGCTTATTACTCTGTCAATTCAAATATGTTTTTAAAGTTGATTCCCAAAAATTCATTTTGATTAAAAAAAAGATTTTAAATAGGTATCATGCTTTTCTTTTGTTCACTCATTCATTTACTTTTTCATTAATTTAAGTGAAAAATAATTGATGGGATAAATGTTTAAGTAAGATAAAGAGTAGTTATGTTTTGTAAAAAAATAAAATAAAGAATAGTTATGTGAACTTAAATTTTAAAAGAGGTGGGGTATTGTGAAGAGTAAATATTTGATTTGGAAAACGAAACATTCCGCGAAAAAGATAAATATATATTTTTTATTATAAAAAAAGATAAAAATATTTTTTAAGTATAAAAATGATATTATCTTTATATATATGGCTACACTTTACATCTTTTACCACTAAGCCACTTCCATTTTGATTGAAATATTGTTGCTTCCAAAATTGATATACCGTACTAAAGTATTTTTTTTAAAGCCACAAATGCCATAACAGTTTCATTTCTGATAGCAATTTCTTTTCAATATTAACGGTTCCTTTATTGACAGTCATTCTTTTTCATTATTATTATTATTATTATTATTATTATTATTTTCCTTTTCATTTTCATTTTTATAAATTTAATAGGCCTTGCGGTTAGGATCAGTTTTTTGGTGTATGCTTACTACGTGTTACGATATTTAAAATTGTTGATAATTGATTGATTCAGATGATAATTTTATCACTAGAAACTCAACTTCTTAGTGTAATTTTGTTGGCCTCTTCGTTTCTCATATACTCCCTTCGGTCCTTAATATAAGAGAAGATTCTTTTTTTAGGTTCATTGAATAAGTGATGTATTTACTCTATATTGTAGTCCACATACATTAATTATTCAATGAACCTAAAAAAAGATTCTTCCCTTATATTTAGGACCAGAGGGAGTATTATATTACTTGAAGTTATTTATTTTGACTTTTTATTTGCAAAAATCACTACTTGATTATAACATTACTTTGCTTTCTCCCTTTGACTTTTCAAACATGTTTACTATTTTTAATTTGTTTATTTTAGTTGTTCTTTTAATACGAATGTGATCGAAGATAAAGGTTGAGAAAGAAGAACTTCGAAACACAACCTGATAATATTATTTGGTAAGAAAATAAATTTAATAGCTTAAATTGGTCTAATTTTTGCATTTTTTTTTGTTTTTTACAATCATTTTATAGCATAGTATTGAATGTATAATCAATATGATATTTATATATGAAACTCTACAAAATCCGTGCATCGCACGGGTAAGAGTCTAGTTCATTTAAATCTATAAATTACATCTGTAACAGCGCAGGATATTATCTAGCAGGATTCTCAGGTTTCCTGCCTTCCTCCTCGGACATCCTTCAGGCCGAGCAGACTGCTATTTTTCATGGTCTTACTATGGTAAAGTAGATGGGAATACCTGAGTTGGTTTGCTACTCGGACTCTCTCCTCTCTATCAACCTTATCGTCGGTAACTATTCTAGGTTCCATGTTCACGCGGTTCTCATCCAAGAGATTAAGGTGCTTCTCTCCCAAGCCAACCATGCGCTTTACCACACTCTCCGTGAAGACAATCATTGCGCTGATTCACTTGTGAAGCAAGGAGCCACTTCAGATGTTGTTTACGGCCTTCATCAGTCCCCTCCTGATGATCTGCTTCCTCTCCAGAGGAATGATGCTCTAGGAACCTGGTTTCCGAGAGCTTAGCTTTTCTTGTTTCTGTGTCTTTTTTTTTCTGTTTGTTTTTGCTGTTTTCTTTGCCATTGTAACCAAAAAATTGAAAAGAATGAGCAAACTAACAACACCCAAATTAATAACACAAAAAGGTCAAATACCTACAAAATAATGGGATAAAATCAAAGTGATCAAAATATTCATGCCTCCAGATATGTAATATTGATGGTAAGTTGTTGATTAAATTTATAATGGATCAAATTTGAATCAAACAAACACCACAACAAAATAAAAAAATCATTTGACGCTACACTAAGACAGCGAATAAAATAACTACACACTCGTATTATAATATCACACAGTAACACAAAAGGAAAACAAGATCTATACATCCTCTAGTCACTATTTTAAACAAAAATCAATAATTTAGGTCCATTCAATAAATGATGTATGTGGTCACATACATCATTTATTGAATAAATCTTAAAAATACATTTTTATTTATAATAATGACCGAAAGATGTAGATTAAAAGGAGGAAAAAAAAGGTTATGCAAGCGAGAGATTTCAAACAAAAACAATTACTAAAATTTCCTCTAGGATGAATAAAGAAAAAGAAAGAGCAAGTTACAAGTGAAATTTCTCTCTTTAACAAAAAAAAAGGGTTTACTAATGAGTGCCCCAAACTTTCTTTTAGAATTTTCATATAAAAAATTATTCTATTAAAAAATCAAATATTTCAATTCTCATTACATTCATTATATTTTTATATAAAAAAAAAACTATTATTTAAAAGTCTTAGTGTTCTTCAAAAAAAAATGTCTTAAGTGATCTCAAAACAGTCTGTATTTCCTAAAAGAGAAATGATATTTGTACAATCATTTTGTGACAACTTTCTCTCTCATACTTACATTATACTCTTATTTTCTTTCTTCCTTTTTCTCTCTCCGTTATTTTTAACCAATAAAAAGAGAGAGAGAGAGAGAAAAAAATTGTCACAAAAGTTGTATCAAATAGTTGTTCAAATATCACTACTCTTTCTAAAAAGTATAACAACTGTTTTGTAGGTTCTAGAACCTACTGTGTTGACAACAATAAACAACTTTTCTCTACCCTTAAAAAAAAACTTTTCTCTATAAGCAGTATGTTCTCAATTTCCATCAATAGAAAATGTTCAGAAAATTTAGGGCTTAAATAAATAACTCATGTAGATATGATCAGGAAATAGAGTCTGAATACGAGACTATGACTTCCTTTGAATCATTGACCAAATAAATTGAAAATACTTTCTTCACGACCAAGGATTCTAAACACGATAATTTTTTTTTTGAATGGCGTTTCCAAACATGCGTTAAATTACATTACACTTCAACGATCAATTTCATTGTAATAATTTTATAAACTTTAGTTGAAATTCTTTTATGAATTAAACCAACTAATTATAGGTTTGTTTTATGTCAAAAACAAATTAGGGATGCCTGATTATAGGTTTGTTAGTTATTAAGGAGGTTTTAGTTCTTGTCCCCCTCCTCTTGTTTTCCTGTTTTCTCCCTGGCTTTGGTTTATATATATATTGGTAGAATTGCACTTTTGCTAACTACTTTTTTTTTGCAAAAAAAAAAGAAACTAAAACTAAAACTCTATATGATTTTATGTAACAAAATGGTGAACTTCAGACTAATCTACTACTGATATAAAAGAATAGTCTAACCAATGATATCTTAGGCAAAATGGTGAACTTCAGTTTGATTATATTAGTAGTAGATTATTTTTTATAAGCCTATTCAGGTAACAATTTTTAAATTCACATAACAATGATTTGTGATAGTAATAAATCTCAACAAATTCATGTAACAAAACATTAAATTGAGGTGACAGCTATTATTTAGATAACAGTGACTTGAATAAATAATTTGTTATCGAATTTTAATGCTTAAATCATATGTATCTTTTGAAATTTTGTATTATTTTTTGAGGTTGTGTTTAGTACGTTATAGAAATCTCTCTTGAAAAAGTTTAATTTTTTTAAACAAGTGATGAATTAAATATGAATTTTTAACTTTTTAAAAAAATGTCTTGGATTAAATGGGATACTTTGTGTTTGGAAAGAGAGAATGAAGGTTTTGTCGTTAGGGGGTTAGGAGACTTAAGGAGTTTAATTTATCATTACTTGAGAAGTGGGTTTGAAGGGTGCTGGAGGAGAGGGAGAGTATGTGATACAAAGTATTGTGTGCGCGGTATGGTGACGAAGGAGGGAGGTTATGTTTTGGAGGGAGGGTAGGGTTGGTGTGGTGGGAGAATTTGAAGAAAATTTGTTTGGGGATTGGTTTGTTGAACGAAGGGTGGTTAGTAGATAATATTACCCTCGAGGTGGAGAATGGGGTGACTACTTTATTTTGGTGTGACCCGTGACTCGATGGTGTTTCTTTAGAATCTAAATTTAGAAGACTTTTTGAGTTGACGAAGAATGAGCTAATTACCGTTGCTGATATGAAGCTATTAGGTTGGGGTGTCAATAGAGAGGCTTGGAAATGGCGTAGGAGGTTGTTTGCATGGAAAGAGAATTTGATGAGGAAGTGTGTGGATAGGTTATCTAACGTTATTTTACAGGTTGAGATAGAGGATCGTTGGTTTGGAAGCTTGATTTATCCAAACGGTATTCAGTCAAAAGTGCTTATCTTAACTTCAATAGAGGTCGATTTTAATGTGGGGTCCAACATGTTTTGTGGCTTAAAATGATCCCGCTTAAATTTAACATTTTTGTTTGGAGGTTGATGTTGAACCGGATTCCAACTAAAGATAATGTGGTTCGGCGTCATCTTTTTGTTAACTACAATGTGTTTGGCAAATTTTGGTTGGCGGTCTCTGGTTGGTTAGGTATCTTGATGGATTCTCTACAAAATCTCGCTTGACTTTTAATATTTTATGGATTTCAATTCTCTATGTTACCTGAAAGGAAAGAAATGGAAGGATATTTTAACAAAAGAGTGAACTTATTCAGGCTTTATGTGAAAAGGTTAAGTTGTATACTTATTTGTGGTTAAAATCGTATTATATCTTATTCGATTTTGACTACCTCTTTTGGCAGTATAATCATTTACCCGACTTAAAAGTAGTTTTATAATTTTGTTTTTTCTTTTGTTGTTGTAGTGGTTCACACTTTGTAATGTAAACAAATATGTCTTTTAGTTGCTCTAGCATACCTTGAGCTAGAGATGTTGTCCATGATTTTTAATATATTTTTGTTAGCTTCTTCAAAAAAAAACTTTTTAGCATTTCAAAATTCATATCTTGTTCAAAAATTCAAATTTTTTTATAGAAGAGATTGTTATAATATTATAAACATCTCTAGAAAAATTCATTCAAAAATATGAAATATACACATGATTTGATTTAAAAATAGGGACCATAAGTGGTGGTAGTGTCTTTTAGCTGCTCTGGCATACCTTGAGCTAGAGATGTTGTCCATGATTTTTAATATATTTTCATTAGCTTCAAAAAAAAAACTTTTTAGCATTTCAAAATTCATATTTTATTTATATCTTGTTCAAAAATTCAAATTTTTTATAGAAGAGATTGTTATAATATTATAAACATCTCTATAAAAATTCATTCAAAAATATGAAATATACACGTGATTTGATTTAAAAACAGGGACCATAAGTGGTGGTAGAATTTTTTTTAAGGACCAAAAATTGATGAAAAGTTTTATAGGGACTAAAACTTAAAATTTAAAAAATTTATAGGGATCAAAAACATATTTAACCCGTACATATTATTTCTTTGATATTTCTAAAATATATTTATGTCATGGAACCATTTTCTAATTGTTGTATAAAACTTCTAACTTGTATTGCATGTGTTGGAGTATCTTTTTGTTGGCATATACATGTGTTGGAGTATCTTTTTGTTGTACGAAGTGAATCTATTAATTTTTTCCATACAAAAAAAAGTTCAAGCCATCTCTATGCTTGAATATGTGAGAGATGCATGCATGTTAATTGTTAATCGCATTTTGGCATTAATTTGACAATTTATAGTAACTATCGGAGGTAGATTGAGTTTGGCATTATTTTTGGAAAAAGAAGCCTCATGGAGGCTTGGAGGGAACAGCGAGGAACCTAAAAGGAAGTTCCAAGGAAAGAAACCAAGCATTTGGAAATTTGATTCTTATTCACTTTTTGCATTATGAAAGAAAATTTTAAAAATAAAATAAAAAATATTACATGGCTCTTGATTTAGAGCCTGCTTGTTACAGTTTAATTTGTAAAATCAAAATCATGTTTGCAAGTATTCATCCGTTTAAGTCAAACTATTAAGAAAAAGGGAATTTTACAAAAAAAATAATGGGAATTGGAAAATATATAATGTAAAAATTGTTTAAACGAGAAATTGTTGAATAGTTTGTCCTGAAAATCATTTTCTACAACTGATTTATTTATTTATTTATTTTAAGAAAAATTAATAATTTTTATTGATTTCTGCATAAACCCAACTTAGTCAATAAAACCATTTTTATTTTTTTATACTTATACAACTTAATATTTTATTTTATTTTTAGCAAAAGACGAGGTGCAGAGGGGTAGCCTGCTACGACACCTTAATCTTATAATATTAGAAATAAAAAGAGTACAAAAAAAGAGGGGGGGACTAAAGCCAAAACCTCCAACAACAACAAAAAAAGAGGAAAAACAAAAGGAGCAAAATAAAAGCATGAGGAACAAGAACACACCAAAGGGATAGCGCGGAGTACAGTTCGAAACACCTACCTTAAATCCTTTGTTAGCTTCAGTTTGTTGTTTCTTTAATTTGCTCTTTGACTTTCTCGAAATCACCGGTTGAAATGGTTGATTTTTCCTTCCAACCAAATCAACACTCATCATTTTGGGCCATGTTAGACCACTAATATATATGGATTGAATTTCAACAATCATCAATATTGAAAATTCTTATTAAATACACTATCTGTTTTACGATGTATGTCGCATTATTACAATATGTACTCTTCACTTGACTTACTTTGTAAATATTTTTTAACTAACGTATAAATACAAATGTTAAACATGTAAGATATTGTCCAATTTGTCTCAATGAATATTTTTTAAATATTAAATTTTTATAAATTTTTACTTTAGATAATTAGATATCAACGGTCGAAGTTGTAAATTAACATGTGTGAAATGGTTGATTGCAACATGTAGTTTAAAATAAAGGAGTAAATCAGCTCAACACATTTGTTTAAAGTACAAATAAACATAAACTATATTAATATTACCATTAAACAACTACAATTGCCAAACTTTTCTAAAATTTGGTGTACATGATTATAATGTAATAAGACAATATTCAACCAAATAGTTGAATATCAAAGTTTTTTTTTTTTAAGCAGGTAACTTTAAAAACATGAAAATTATTGTATACACATGTTATAAGGCTGAAAAATACATATAAAAGACGAAAATACCTCTCGGTAGTTAACTGCCGAGGAAAATAGAACCGGCTGCAATTAACTACCAAGGAAAACTTCGGCAGTTAACTGCCGAGGAACTTAAAACTTGAAATTAAATAAGGAAATACACCTAAGTTTTTCCTTAATTAAATTTAATTCTTTAATAAGGTAATATTTGTAATTATTTGTATCTAATTTCATTGATGTCTATCATTATTCATAGGTTTGACTAACCAGTAATATTTGTAATTATCAAAGAGGTTTTTCTGAATAAAAAAGTAGATTAATATAAACAAATAAAAATAGAACACCCTAATAAAAAAATATTCTTAATCTTGACCAATATATATTCTTAATATTTATTCTTAATAGTACTCTTTCCTCATCGCAGTAAACTAACGGTGGAGTCGGCAATATTATGAAGAAAAGATTTCAGAAAAGAATTTCACTGTGTTATATAAACATATATTTTGATAAATTAATTGAAGAAAATGTGTGTGCTAGTGACAAGATTGGTATACAGATGCCTAAATCATGATTGAATTTATGCTGCTAGAAGTTGAAGATGTTTATAGGATGAAAATATTCAGCTTCCGCTAATTCGTTTATTTTCGTCGACAAATATGTCGTACCATTCATAATTTCCCGTATAATTATTTGAATTAGAGATGAATAATATCTTAAATATTATAAAGTAATAATAGATTAGTCAAACCTATGAATAATGATAGACATCAATGAAATTAATTACAAATAATTACAAATATTTCCTTATTAAAGAATTAAATTTAATTAAGGAAAAACTTAGGTGTATTTCCTTATCTAATTTCAGGTTTTAAGTTCCTCGGCAGCTGAAGTTTTCCTTGGTAGTTAACTGCAGCCGGTTCTATTTTCCTCGGCAGTTAACTACCGAGGGGTATTTTTGTCTTTTATATGTGTTTTCAGCCTTATAACATGTGTATACAACAATTTTCTAAGAACATTTACTGTTAAGGTAACTTGATGTACCCATTCATATCAAGTGAGGCCGTCTTTTAGTCTGAGAGTCGGGATGATACATTTGGGTATGTCAACACATTTGGATATAAAATTTGATGTAGATCTTGTCAATGAGTAACAAAGATTATTTGTTGGAATATGTCAATCTCTAAGATAACTTAAGGAATAACTTTACATACCAACCAATAACTATTATAAAGATCTTGTCAATGAGTAACAAAGATTATTTGTTGGAATATGTCAATCTCTAAGATAACTTAAGGAATAACTTTACATACCAACCAATAACTATTATAATATTCTGTCTATTAAATTTTTCTTATAGAAGAGTAGATAATATTGTTTTTCAAACAGGTATTTATAAGTATTATTCATTTTAAGATGTGAATTTCTAATCATTAGACTACTTGCCCTTAAAAACCAAATATATTGCTTTTCGAAAAG
>Ga0228710_1000932_pt1 | contig 41476 bp, 19 predicted proteins | sample MedpolnodulmetaG_FD_177995 | JGI IMG/M metagenome (GOLD analysis project Ga0228710, IMG submission 177995) | Root nodule microbial communities from Medicago polymorpha collected in Santa Monica, California, United States - pink nodules | ecosystem: Host-associated > Plants > Roots > Nodule... | reverse complement strand
ATGAGTTAAAGCTTTGGTCAAAGTTAGTGGGTTGAGGTGTCATGAACTGGTTGTAGGATGGAGGTGTATTTGACCACATATTTTCATTTGGCACCGTATAGGTTTATGGTGCTGCAGGATAGTCACGCGACAATCCTGGTAAAATTTGGCACCGTATTTATTATGTTTTTTATTTATCATTTATTGTATTTTAATTATATATATATATATGTTGTGCCAAAAAAACAAAAAAACGAAAGGAAAAAAAATAAAAAGTCAGTCCCGTCAATTGGAATGGAGGGAACGAAAAAAAAAAATTTAAAAAAAAAACGTTTAATCACGTCAGCCTGTGATCGACTGACACGTGTCAGGCAGAGGCTCATTCCCGTCATTTGAAACGGCGGGAATGGGGAAAACGACAAAAAAAAAAACCCCAAAAATGAAAGTGGGTCATTTTGGAAAAAAAATTTTAAAGGGGGTCAGACTTGAAATTTTTTTTGGCAATAGGGACAAAAAAAAAATTCGGTGTTGAGGAATGGAAAGGAGAGGAAGCAATAAGTGGTTGTATTTAATTACTTACTTTCAAAATGCATAAAATTTCTAATATTAGTTATTTAGTCTAACTACTTAACAGGTTATTGAAGAATGCTTTATTGGTACATGTAACAACAATGACAGTAGGAGTGGAGAGGAAACGCATGGAGTGGTAGATGGGATGCAAATAGTGATGATTTTGTCGAGAAAGAGTTGGAAGACGAATCAGACTTGTTGAGCAATGTAGATGGTTTACTCAATGGTCATGTTAACCCGATATCCATGAATTGTCTTGCTTGTATATTTAAGATTGTTATCAACGAGACAACGACAGCCAAGAAATTGGATTGATAAGTTTTACCAAAGAATAAATTGTCAGACTTTACTTACTTTTTAGTCAAAACATTGATATGAACGATATTTCGGTCGAAGAATCAGATAGATATGACATTGCCGCTTTGGACATTGCCTACCGGATCTACTATTAATTTAGTAGAATTAATTTTGGGATACTTACTCTTAAACTATTTTCTACTAAAAATAATTTTATTTTTTAAAATCTGAATATAATTTTTTTATAATTCAAATTAAAATATGAACTAAAATTTTGAAAATTATATAATCTGAAGGAAAAAAAAAATTATTTTAATTTTCAAAATCTTAATTTCAGATTTTTTCTATTGAAAACAAATCTGAATTTGTTTCTGATTTTTTGAATTTTTTAAATTTCAAAAAAAAATCTTATTTTCTGATTTTTTTTTTCTATTTTTAAAATTAATTTTCTGTTTTTTTAACTTTTTTATTTTTAAATTAATATAAATCAAAATAAAAAAATTAAAAATAAAATTAATTATACAGTCAGTGCGCCACATCATCCAAAAATGTTGACTCAGCGTGCCACATCATCGTGTTTGCACAGTCAGATGGCCTCAGAGTTTAAAACGAAATAATCTTCAAATTACAGAGTTGGAATCTACACTTTTTTTTTTACAAAGGGGTAAACCGGAACTCGCCCAAATTACAGGGGGCTAAAGACATATTAACCCTAAATAGTTTAGTTGAATGAAAATAATAGTATAATTCAATTCATAATATTAATTGTCACAGACGTTTGTACTGTACCATATTAATATTTCCATGACATCGACTCTGATACCGTAACATAACATATAAATTTAATGACATAGTTTATTGAAGAAAAGAAAATCAAATGTCTGTCGACATATAAATAGTATCAATATGCAATAAAAACAATACTACAAAACAAAATCCTACACATTACAAAAAACTTCTCTATAGACCACATTTGATGTCACATCAGTATCTTCGTCGTCCTCATCATTGATCCATATCTTTAAACCATCCCTTGAAGTAACCCTTGATATTGCGACGTACATAACAAAAATTTTTTTACAAGAAATACAATAATAGATTTTTTTTTTTGAAGAAGCTAAATTAACCCACCTAAGTTGACACTAGAGGGAATCGAACCTGGGACCTCAAGGAGAAGCACACTCCAAGATCCCACTAGGCAAGTACAATAATATAATTATATATGCTTTATTACATTTTTTAGAGGATATGCATTATTACTTACTAGTGTTCACACTTCACACATGCTCCCATATGATTTTTTATTGCGCTAATGCGTATAAATTATGAATTTTTGTTTTCATGAAATTTGATTAAAATTATAGGTATATATTATATTGTAATAGACCAATAATATAGTAAATATAATATAAATTCTCATATTTTTTTAATGACATCAACAATGTAGCATTTTTATAGACAATTTTATTTAAAGGTATAATTAGGAATGAAAATGTCAGCTCAAAACAATATATTATATTTATAGTACAGATTAACCACCTGTCTAATTCTGATTACGTTGGTATTTATGAATTCAAAATAAGCAAAGGACTATTTTGAAATTTGAAAGATGATTACAATTTCAGGGATTAATTTGTCAATTAACTAAATATTTCCATGTGTTTGGAAATGACTAATACCTCAAATTCATCTTTGAATTTTAAAAAATCAGCCAAATTCGTCCCTGAATTTTGCGAGATATCTATTTAGTCCTTGAATTTTACAGACGTCCATCAAAATGGTCCCTCCGTCCAAAAGCTCTGTTAGTGGTGATGATGTGTCCTCTTGCATGCTGTGTTGTCATGTACACGTGTCAACAAGGCAGCCACGTGTACAAGGACTAAATTGGTAAAAATTCGAAATTTAACTCTTCGGTGTAATTTTTCTTGTGTTTCCAGTTAAACCCCTCTATTACCAATGTCTTTCATCCTCACATTTTCACTCAGAAGCATCAAACAAGTCCCTAACCTTTCACCTTCCCGCCAAAACTATCACCCACTTCACTTCTCCAAAATCATCATCATCACCGACGATCAACCTTGGAAAAGATACGGTTTTGAAGTCAGATTTCGTGGTTTGTCAAGGTAACGCCATTCAACTTCGTTTTCCATTCACTCTTGTTCGTTTCTCCCTTTTTTGTTTCCGTTTTTTGTGATCATCGCTTTTAGTTTTAGGCATTATTTTTTCAACTTTTAACTTCATATCATGTTTCGTTAATGTTTATTTGTGAGTGTTGTGTGTTTGATTGTGTTTTTTAGATTAGTAATTTTAGGGTTTTTTGTTAGAAACTTAATAATTTCATGTCTTTATGTTTAGTTACTAAAAATGAAGAACATTATATTAGTACTGAACGAAATCACGTCTTGATTTAAACAATTTATAAAAAAGGGTTTTTTGAGGTTGGTATTGAAGTGTGATTTGCATTTTTGATGTTGTTTTGCTTTTGATTTTGACTGATGTTGACCAAATTCGCAGGATGGAAGACTTTATTACGCTAATCCTGCATCACGGCGGTTGTTTAGAGCGAGATGAGTATCGGATGCTACAATACATCCATGGTGAATTTTGTGTTTGGGAGAAAATGGATGTTGATCAGTTATGCTTGTGGGACATTGAGAAGATGGGGAAACGTTGCAGAGGTTACTTCAAGGTATCTAAACTGTGGTATTGGAAGCCGTATGATGGTGCTGAAGATGATATAAACATCTGCTTGACTCCATTAACAATTGATAAAGACTTCTGTGATATGGTACAAGTTGCAAGGGCAAATGGAAATGAAATGGAAATATATGCACAACATGTGGTGGATACAGAAGAGGTTGAATTTGTGTAATTAACAAATGAAGAGAGGGAGGAGCTTGAGAGAGCAATGGAAGAGTCTTTGAAAAGTATGACCAAAGGAGGATTAACAATAGAAGATGAACCAGTCAATATTATGGAGGTTGATATTTTAAGTGCTGAGGAAAGAAATGTGGTGGATTGCTTGGTTGCTAGTGTGCAAAACAGAATATATAATCAAGAGGAAAATGTTGATGGTACTCAAGGAATGGAGGAAATGGCTTGTGATACTCAAGGAAATGATGAAGACAATGTTGGTGCTACTGAAGAGGAAAATGTTGGTGTTGCGCAAGGAAGTGAAGAAGTTAATGTGGTTGACAATGAAGGGGGAAACATCAGACCAGAAACTCAACCTGAAGAAACACTGACTCAGGAAAATGTCACCCAACAAACTCAGAATGATGCTTCAAATGTGGGCAAAAAAGGAGGTAGAAAGGGGAAAGAGAAGCAAACTTTACCAACAAAAAAGAAAAAGACTAGTAAGACGGGGAAGTAGGACTAGAATCACAATTAATGATGATCCCCCATTCATAAGATTCATCTAGTGGTGATAGTGACTGTGAAATTCAAGGACCAATTTGATTGAAATTTTTTGACAAAAGGGTTTCATTCATTCATTGACAACCTATTTTCATTACAACATTACATGGACTTGGCACAATACAATAACATTTTAAACAACTCAATCAAACATAATACTCCTATCAATATCTTAATCAACCTAAACTCACTTCCTACACAATCAACTTTATCCATCAACCTTGTCTTTCAAACCCCTTCTTTGCCCCTATCATTTGGCTTTTCCATCAACCTTGCATTTCTTCCATGACCAGCACCATTGTTTTTAAAATAGCCTAGTTTTTCAACTTCATCAACCCACACAAAAAATTTACAATTTTCACCATCATCCTATACAATCAAAAGACAAAATTAGTACTATTTAAACAAACAATTCACACATCTCATAACCATTGTTAAACAAACCTTAGGCAGAGGGTAGACATAGAAAGGCCTTCCTGGGTTACTGACAGTGTTTGCTTTTCTTACAACACATATTCTAGGACACCAACATTGAAGCTCTCTCACATCATCATTGTACATAGAGCTTGAAGATGAAGACCGACTGTTGTAGTTGTTTTTGCCCATACGCCCACCACCCATCATTTCTGAACACCGAATCTTCAACAATGACCACTGATTTTTGAATTTCAAATTGAATCAAAAAAATTAAGGTTTTAAGTTTTTTGAATTGGGGAAGAACATTGACATCAATTCATGGAAGAATTTTGGGGGATTTTGAACTCTAGGTGACAAATTATAACATTAGGGTTCCAAATTTATATATTTGGGGAAGAAAGAGCCGTTAATGAGGAAGAGGAGAAAGAGTCCTTAATGAGAAAGAGGAGAAAGAGTCGTTGGCAATTTTCTGAAAATTCATCAATTTGGTCCTTGACAATTTTCTGTAAATCAATCAATTTGGTCCTTGCTTGCGTGACATCTAACGTGTTAAGCGTTGTAAGAGGTTAATGTTACACGTCACCTCCGTTAACAACCAACTTAACGGAGGGACTGATTTGATTGACATTTTGTAAATTCAGAGGCTAAATAGCTATTTCGCAAAATTCAAGAATGAATTTAGCCAATTTTTTAAAATTCAAGGATGAACTTGAGGTATTAGTCGTTTGTAAATTATGAATTTGTGATGGGCAAAATGGTCAAACCAAATGAAGACTAGACTCTTGGGCTAGTTATTTGCATCAGAGTTTTGTAAGTTAACACAAAACGAGACCTAAGAAGCACGACAACAACACTCGCCGGAGAAGAAACACCCATTTCCACCGCGTTTTCAAGGTATAATAGCCTTCTTCTCAATTCTTAATTCTGATGAATATCTTTCTCTCATGTACCAGATCGTTCCCCAATTTCCGTTTTCAATTTTGTTCTACATGTCAAATTCACTATGCCGACACTTATTCTTACAGATGCGACACTTTTTTTACTTGATATGATTTACGTGTTTTCAGATCGGGGATTTTCGTTTCTATTGTGTTTTTTTATATATTAATTCCTTAATTTTTCAGATAATTCGGATCGTAATGAAATTGTTGATTCTGATTACACTTCTTAACGATCTGTTTTGATTTTAAGTTGTAAAGGATTTAAGATTTGATTAGGAACAAGAACTTTTGTATATATGATTGTGAGAAAATAAATGTTACAATTGATAGCCAGGTTAAAAATTGTGGAAAAATGTCGGATATGCAACTGTAAATGCAAATGCAATCATGATTTGATTGCAGAGATTTTGAAATCCTTTAACATGTTGTGAGCCTGATTGGATTGATGTGTTTGAGTTTATCTACTGGCATGAGCACTTGTGAAACTGTTTGGTAGAATTTATGAAAATAGCTTATGAGATCGAGATGTTCATAAGCTGTTTTCATCTTATTTTCATAAGTTCTCCAAGATAGTTTATAAAAACAGCTTCTAGCTCATAGGAAAACAATTTAACATTATTTAATCTTTTGTTACAGAAATAGGTTTTACGTGATAAGCGTGCTATATGCTGCAAATTAAGTTTTTTTTCGAAACAGGGCCTATATTACTATAACAATTGTGATCAGGGTTCATAATCATGATCTGGGCTTATAGCTTCTCAGTTCACAATTTTAGATTATGATAAGAAGTTTAGCTAGTTGGTTCTTTTACCCTTTTTGTTGCACATTTGAATTTGTGGTCTTGATGATATGCTTGATTGTCATGGCAGAGCCAAAAAAAAAAGATTGATTTTCATGATGTAAATCTATTTTGCGATATCACAAACCAGGTCACTCACGAATATTTTTTTTACTATGATGTTACAGATGATTGATGATAATGATCTGGGTTTCTTTGCCAATTTTCTCGGCGTCTTCATCTTTGTGCTGGTGATAGCATATCACTATGTCGTGGCTGACCCAAAGTATGAAGGAAACTAGGAGAGTTTTGAAGTTCAAGATGTAATTTTTTTTATGTTGTAGACTGAGATGCTTTACAAATGGAATTCTAAGTGATATAATTATGAACCTCATTTTGGGAATATTAATGTTAGCTTGGTACTAAAACTTTTATTAACATCAAAAGAGCACACCATTTTTATTTTTGTTATGCTTATGTTTTTGTGTGCTTAAGACTGGCGATGTTGTATGAAATGAATTATTAGGCGGTAAAGAATAGGTGTAGCAAAGATGAAGATGTTGATGTGTTGGATGTGTGGTAAAACCAGACAAAAAATAATTAGAAATGACAATATTAGAGAGAGTTGGGGGTAAACACCTATCAAAGAAAAGATGCTGGAAACTCGGATTAGGTGGTTTGGGCATGTAGAGATAAACCTATTGATTTTGTAGTAAAGAGAGTAGATTATATGGAGGATAGTTAGATCATTAGAGGTCGAGGAAGACCTAAAAAAAACTACAAGAGAAATTTAGAGATTAATGAGTTGGTTAGAGATATGATATATGATGGAACATCATGTTGTAGTTTGATTCATGTAGCTAACCTCACTTAGTGAGATAAGACTTGATTGCTGTTTGTTGTATGCGTGAGATAAGATTTGTGGTCCTGGAACTTTCATAAATAAGCTAATGTAAAGAATGAATTAAGGTTAGTAAGTTTACTAGATGATGTGCTATAATATCTTGTGCAATCATGATGTGAGCAATATAGTATTGTAGTATCTTTTTTCTTTGTTAGTTCAGGCTAAGATATCATTAATATGTTTGCCTTTGTCATGGATGCTTCTTGACGTGCATTGAAGAATAAGGTAATTTATTTCCTCAAGAATTGGTTGATACCACATCAAGTATTGATTTTTCATTTTTGGATGCTTCAAAAGTTAGATTTTAGAGTTGGATCACTTTGTCTTTTCAATTGGATGATTTTATATAAGATACTACCTCTGATAAAAAAAAAATATAAGATACAATGTACATGTAATTGGTCAACTCATAAATCTAAGCCTCTTATTTGAGTCATTTTTGAGTCTAGTGCTAGATTTACTATGTTTGCAGAGCATTGATTTTAGAGTGAATTTCTTTGAAGTTTGTTTGACTTGCGGGGTTCTCCCATATAAGTAGTTCTTTTATTTCACTCTCAATCTTGGTTATTTCTCTCATCAAGCTACTGGTGCAGAATCCGAAGCAGCTGTAATGAAAAAGCATCTGAATTTTAAGCATCTCCTCATCTTTGTTGGTAAGAGTTTTGCCAGCAATTTCCTCTAGATGTTGGAGGAAAGAGTTTGTAATGCTATCAACCTCCTTATCTCTGTTCAAGATCCCAAATGTGTCTGCATTGAGATATTCTTGTGACTCGAGATCGTGAGGAACATTTTTGCTCTCCAACTCGTTTTCAAGTTTCTTGATAGACTTAGTCCTTGTTATTTCTTCCAAGCTTTTCAATATTGGGGCAACTTTGTTCTTAAAAATCTTCACATTCTCATTCCCTCGACCTTGAATGTCCATCCAAATTACTCCATCTTTTTGTGCCAATTGTGAGCCATGCTCCATTGAGTATGCCACAAAAAGCAAGAGATCTACCATCCTTGATAGAGATCCCAGCATATTGCTGTAGCAGGTAGTATGAAATGGTACGAACCAGAAATTTGGCTCCATTTCAGCTTCTGCTGTAAATTCTCTTAATCGACACACAAGAGATTTAAGCTTCTTGTGCTCTTCTCTCAGTGCTTGATAACTTGAAGACAGCGTATCTCTTTCGTTTGTGGTAATCATGGCAATATGCTTAATGCAATCTTGGAGTGTTCTGAAGGTTTGAGAAAGTTCTGATTTTGCTAGAGTTGCAGCTCTTGAGGGGCTTAATATAATCTCTATTATGATGAAGCAAGTAAGTCCTATTGTAGCCTCTGCCATTCTAGCAACTCCAAATTGCGTCGGGGTACTATAATTCTTCCTACCAAGGATCAACAAGGCCCCTATAACTGTCGAAATTGCCCCAGATTCCCCATACAATCTACTTTGCCTGAGAAAAGAAGAGAAAATGACCCATGGTATAAGAGCTAAGAACCTTAAATCCACAAATCTTTGGAAAATGAAGCTACATATGATCCCGTATATTGATCCCATAGCTGTTCCTGTTCCTCGTGCGTTTGCAACTGAGAATGTTGGTTGTCGTCCAGTCACGAAACTAATTGCAATTGTGAGTCCCGCCCAATATGCATTATCCCTATCATATATCAAACCAAAGAACACTGCAAAGCCTAATGACAGAGAGGACTTAAATGCAAAGATCAAGCTTTGGTTGCTGGGAATCAAGTTCATCAAACGCTCTCTGAGCTTGTTGGAGCTACATTGGGAATCGTCATTTTTCTGAGTTTTTTTCTGCACATGGTCAGTTTTCTTTGAAATGGACAAGTCATCGCGGAGAAGTTGCAAGCAGTATAAAAAGAATGATGTTGGGAGATCTTTGTAGGCTATGGATGGGTTTTTGTTGAAAATGTCTTGTTTCATTTCTTGAGTTGTGGTTGTATCAAAAGGAACAAAGCATTTAGCTTGCTGGTCTAATGTTTGGCTGATTTGTTCTCTGCAATTGAACAGAACACCTCTTAGCTCCTCATCAATAACACCAACAGGAAAAGACATGCCACTCGATAGAGCAATGTCCATCCCTCTTATTGGTATTTCCAAATCTTGCAGTTTCTCTTCTGGGTCAATGCAACAAGAGTTGGAAATTATTGTTTGAGGTCTCTCCCAATGCATGCCATCCTGTTTGTTTAAAAAAAATATATAACTTATTAGTTTATTCGCAACTGCTAGGAAATTTAATACTGAAGCTACTTCAATGTTGAACTTGAATGCCATGATTTAGGCTTTGTTTAACTTACCAGTGTAGTTGTGATACTATGGAGAAGCTTGGCTCCTGTTGTGGAGAGGTACTTGGCTTTAGTTATAAAACCAACAGCAGTTGAGTTGTCTGAGGCTGAGATAGCCTCTATATTGCAATTTAATCTCTCAGATGTATTCTCAATGTATAGTTGGTTGAACTTCCTTGCCTGAAAGTAAGACAATGTGCAAAGTGTGTTTTTAATATCTTGGCTTTAGTTACAAATGCATTGTGTTTTCACATTGGTTAACAAATATGACAACTCATGTGTTTGAACAAATTAAATGACGTAACAACACATTATTGGATGTATGGGTAAAATAAATTTATACATTTAATGGATATATTTTGTAAATGTAAACTAATTTGACGCAAAACACAATTGTTATAACACTAACATTCAATAAGAATCAACTATTTTTTTCCACGTCGTATCATTGAAGTGGAGGGTAGTGAGGTAATTTGATGCAGTACACATGTAATTTTTTTAAGTTGTATCCTACTTTCTCAGATTAAATCTATAAATAAAATATGATAAAATCATGATTTTTTTGATTAAGATAAAAATCATGATTTTAGAAAGTTGTTTAAAATATTGTTGAAAGAGAACTTCTGTAATACTATATGCGGTAATTTACAAATATCAGAAATTATTTTAAGAAAAATTTCGCTTGTCAAATGTCAATGCCTAATATAATATAATTTGGTTGTGATAGTAACATGTTAAGATTTTTTTCTTACTTTCCAGTCAAAAAAACAAAGAATTTTCTTACTTGCATCAAATTATACATGGTGCATCGATGAGATCAGAGAAACAAATTGACATCAGTTGGATTATTTTTCATCCGTTCATTAATTTGTTTCTTATTACGAATTATTATGCTAAATGATGGGAGAATGAACCAAATGTCTTTCTCTTAATGCAAATATACACAAACACTTGGAGACAGATTGGCTTGCACTGTCTGTCTTATGAAAATGAAAATGCTTTATTGGTTACGCAGACATATGAGTTTGGACTGGATCCATCCAAATTCCAGATTTACCGTTTTTAAATATATATATTTTTTTATAAAATATGTCAATTCAAACGTTGGATTATATATTTTGTTAATGATTATATGTATTCAGACATTCATTTTAACGATTAAATTGGTTAATTTTATATTTTACAAAAATTATTGAAGGTGTATATGTACGTTAAATTGAGCCAAGTGACAAATGCATAGTGACATCAGAACACAATACAGCTTGCAACTTTCATCATGTATTCTCTTCTCAATCATAAAGATGTTGATTGGATCCCCAATCGATTCCTGGAGGTTTGGAACTATATTATACCAAATATGTTATTATTCTCACATTTTGAAAGTGTCATAAAGATTAATTATATATCGTCAAAATAAAAAATTACTTGTATATAGATATAGATTATTTTGTTGACAGTATTATATATATATACCGATCATAACAATAGCAATAATTTGAAAAATATTTAATTGTTAAATCTGACTATCAATTAATTTGATTGGGTATGACTCATAGTTACCAACATGTAGGCAGAGTCGTTTCGTTAAATCATGTAAAAAAAAATAGTTGTTTCGCTAAAGACGCATTTAGCTTAACAATTTGTTAACAATTATCAAGTATTTATTGTTTTTTTAACAAGAATTACTACGTATTATTTGTTTGTGTTGATTGTTTTGTAAATCTTTTCTACATTATTCTAACAATTTCAAGACAAAAAAAAAGGTTTTTATACTCAATAATTTAAAAAAAATAAAAAATAGAAGTTATTTTGTGTTTGTTTATCAAATAAAAAATGATCTTATGGAGAATTTACTAAAAATAGCTTCTCATTTTATATAGTTTGTACAAACAGATGGAAAAAAATTAAAGTTGTACTCAAACATTCATTTTAATGATTGAATTGGTTAATTTTATATTTTACAAAAATTATGGAAGGTGTATGTACGTTAAATTGAACCTAAAATCATTCAATTGCATCTACATCCGCATCTATTTTTCTAAAGAGAAATGAATATCCTGTTTATTCCAAATTGTGAATACATTATTCATCCTCCATGTTTGTGAATACATTATTTATCATATTTAAAAACAAAAAGAAGCAACTTTTCGACCAAAAAAAAACAAAAAACATGTTCTAAATATCTAGCATGATTATAATATTAAAAATAAAAAAAAAAGTTTAAGTTACCTCATTGTAAGCAAACCGAGGATAGGGCAGGGGCAGCAACATGGCCAGAACAGAAGCTATAGCTCCAAGTGCAGTGGAACAAGCCACATGAATTGAATGCGTAGCCACTCCTTCTTGAGCACCATGTATAACTGTGCTCACATATACTATCACAAGCTGTCCATATGCAATCCTTTTAGTCAACAAGTGTGTCGATTTGGGCAGCGCCACCACAAATGCACCGGTAGCCACGGCCAGCGCAGCCATACAGTTACCGAAATTATCGGGTCTTATAACTTGCAAGCTAAGCAGAGAAAAAATCATAACCTGAATGGTTGCCAATAGAACATGCCAGCAACCTCTAACGGCGTCGCCAAGTGTTCCATCGGACAACACTATGAGAATTGTTGTCACATAAGAAATAGATGGAAATTTAATGTAACCCTTTATAGGTTGAGGGCTATATAGGGCAGTGCAACCAACTATGCTGCATGCTAAGGTTGTTCTTAGAGCAGAACCAAGACGAGTTCGAAACAACTCTGTCCTTGTTTTTGCAATTGTTGTTGTTCCAGACATTTTAAAGAAGGTGGTGATTTTAGGCACAACAGAATTGATAATTATGACTTCAACTCTGGGGCTATATATAGATATTAATTAGTAACCTGAGGAGTGTGTGTGTTTATTGTTTATTTTTGTATTTTTCTAATAAATGATAGACAGCAACAATTATCATTTACTACTAACATTTTTTCAATATTCCCCTTAAAAAAACACTTTATGAATAATAAGATTGTCCGGCCTTGTGAGTTTACTTTAGGGCATGGTAGGTTAGAGATAGTTATCTAGTGGGGAAAAAATTCTTAGTAGAAAAGTACTACTACGTTGCAAAAGAATTAAAACAAAGTGCCCGAGATTGGCCAATAGTCATTGTGTCCAAGCATGTGAAGTCTACTATGCAGTACACGTACTCCAAAATTATATTCAACTAAAAAGTTGTTGTAAATGAAGGAATTATATTAGAATGTATAAAGTCACAGTTTTTTTTTTAATGGCAAAATATATATTATATATATAGGGGATTAAATCTCAAGTATTACACCAATAAGAAAAATAAAAGCCCCTAAAATACCCGGCGAAAAAACTACAACACAACAAACCGCGACACCACCAACAAGGATCAATAAAGCAGCCGACAATGATTTGATGCTTCAAACGATCAGACGCAACCATCACTCAACTTCCGGTAAGATGGAGAAGCCCACCAACAAAGCCTAAAAGAACCTGAGTCAGAAAACTATCAATATAGTTTCCAAACAAGCTTGTAGAGCCACTAATTCTAACTTATTTTTGTTATTATAATTTGTATGGTACATTTTTGTCACCCTTCCTCAACATGACAAGTCTCACCTCGGAGACTTTGTTTGGGAGTTTGAAAGGGGAGGAGAGTAGAGAGAAAATTAGTGAAATTTTCAACATTTTTTTAATGAATAATTTGATAGATAATGATAAATGAACATTTATCATTAATATATTTTTAATTTAAGAATTTTACAACAACAAAGATTGAATTTAAAGAATTTATTTAGGACCATTGTTATTGCTCTCGAGAAAATATGTCTCGAAGAGATCACAACAAGGTTATAGCCATGTAAATTTGTTCCTGCAGGAAAACAAGGGAGGCCATTGTATGGCATTAAGAAAATATATTAAGTGTAAAACGATCATTCGTGAAATGTTTGATATGTTATCTCTTGCGATAACTAACAATCTCTTTTATTTAAATCTTCTAAAGTCCTTCTCTAATACAATTTTTCGAGTTTCTTCAATTTAAGGGAGTTTTGTATTATGAAGAAAAACAAACCCCTTATTCAATAGTTGGGAGACTATCATTTCTTCCATTTTCTTTTCCTCCTTCATTTTACACAAAGTTATCCCCTCTATTCTCCTCTAAACTCGCAAATGAAGTGTCTATTAGATATTGTGGTGGATTGCCCAAAATCACGGTGAGCCTCTGGAATTTTACACGAGTTACATCAAACACGCACTTCATTAAATACTAAAAACGAAAGATAAGCATACAAACATGACATTTTTATGTGATAACAGGGGAGGGGAGGGTGTGAAAAATGATTGTGTCTGAAAAATGTAATTATCTTTGATAAATTTGTATTGTAATGAATTTTATATTTAAACATCGATTTCACTGTAAGTGATGAATCACTTTGGTCCAAGCAATTTCAATGTAAGTGATGAATCACTTTGGTCCAAGCACTTTTGAGAAAGACTTGCTTAAAATACACATATAAGCACTTTTGTTGTAAATGATTAAATGAATCACTTTGGTCCAAGCACTTAATCTGACTACCATTTAGTACAAAATGTACAGTTGCCTTATATGTGGTGTGGAATCCAAAATTGAAACAAATAGGTGAGCCACAAACCCAACAAGTTGGTCTGATCTTGATGTTCTAATGCAGGGCTAGCAATTGATCAAACAAATAAGGCAGACACTTGGTAACTATCTTGACTTTCTCCACCTATCGTTTCTATATCCATTTATTATTATTGTTTTGATACACGTACGCTTCTTTATTATCTCATCTTAGATAGAAATACTATAGCCATCTTCTCCTTGCATATGCATGCATGTTAGTGATCACTTTGTTCTCATCGGTGTTTAGTACACTTCATATTCTGGTAAAGTGGCATGTGTAAACTACATATGAAGCACCACATACACGAAAATGACACCGACATATTGACAATTATCATAAATTTGACAGGGTAAATTGTTTGAATGTATTCACATGTATTGGTGTGTTGTGCCAGATACAATACATATCTTTTATTAGAAGTGTCGAATGTCCAAAGCGTGGAACTTCCTAGTTGTTGGGTTGTGAGGGTAGTTTGGATGATCATCCACATTGAGGTAGGAGCAACTACAGAAGTGAGTCATACGTCATATTTTTATCCAAAACCTTAAGGTATTGATTTTATGGGTCTTCTCACTTATAAAGTGATCAATGTCATTAATTCATTATGTTCCTTGTAAAGCGAAAGTTCTTCGTCCACATATACTTATTTGCACAGTCGTTGACACCCATCACATCAATGAGACATGTCGTTTGACCATCATTGTTAGGATGACTTTCGACCCAAGGAGCCGATCAAATCTTTTGTTGAACCATCGGCTCTAATACTAACCACACAAGTGGTTGGAGACCATGTCTTAACTTAAAACATTAAGACATTGAATTTATGGGTTATTTCACCATAAAGTGTTCAACCTCCACTTTTTTAAGTAATGTGAGACATTCAACCTCAAATTTGTTTGCTACACAACACCCGCAGTTAAAAAAATTCCTTGATCTCACATGATTATTAATTAGTAACCAATATAACACGACACTTTAAATTGACAACATATTCGGATTCGACATGTATCATTCCCACGTGCGAATAGGTTCAATCACTTCCATTTTTTTAAATTGTTATTGACATTTAGGTGTTAGTGTCACTTCTGCATCCTAGCATGTGTGTTTGTGTTTCACATCCAGTAAATAACTTTTATATGGCTCTTAGGGATTCAAATACCGGGAAGGATAACAAAAAAGAAACTCAAATTGAATTTCTATGATTGAGAAGTTTGTTTGAAAATTAATGACACACTCAATGCAGAGTATGATGGATGATTTAGACGAGAAAATTCATGTGGATCGGCTAAAATAATGTCCTATGATCTGGTGACAGATATATTTTCATTCCTGAGATCTTTATATGCCCTGAGAATTGATCAATTAATACCAATAACATCGCTAAATTATTAATGGTGGATAGAATTCCCTCTAACCCAGGGTACTGGGTTCCTCACAACTCCACCAGAGAGAATTGGAAGAAAAGTATAGATAACCATTAACGATGAAATACGTGACAACAAACAAAAATGACTTATCAGTATTAAATGAGAGGCGTCTAATACACTATTGAGCTAAAATTGTGTTAGATTTTTTGGTGCTAATGATATTATAGCACATATTGCTCCAAGATACAAGAAATCAATTCTCACTAATTATACTGCACATGAATCATAAGGGTACACCTAGAAGGCTATGAAGCAGCAGTAAAATTAGTTAAAACAAACCAGAGCCAATGATGAATGGGTTCTGGGATGGACTGCCAGTTGTGAAAATGGTGCATTAGTAGCCCTTATCATTTAAATTGTAGGTTTAATTGTCTAACAATGTGGCTGTGTTATATTGGGAAAACTCAAGTCTAACCTTGAAAATAAATTTGTCTAAATTTTTTATAAAGAATGATACTTTTTTTACCCGAAAGAATGAATTGTATTCAATATAAAAATCTAGTAAGAAAGGTTAGATATTTGGGATTAATTGCAAGATATTTTATAAGTTTGCTTAATTTGGAATGTTGAATTTATAAATCTAGATCCGATCTCTAACGGTGTATTGGTAAAGTAAAGTGTTCTTTAAAGAATCTCCAATGCTATACTCAAACATTGTTCATAAGTTGGTTTGAGTGGGACACATTATACCAACTCAAGTTTAAGAACATGTATTGTTTCGGACCGGTCAGAAGATCAATCGCATGATGACATGTGGCCGGACCTACATTGTCTTAAGACTTTGCACTTAAGAGAGCACGCCAGCTCGCGTGCACCATACCACACAGGAGTGCGCCTTCGCGCAGGGATCACCCTACATGTGTCCTGCTCCGTCCCAATCATGCAGGCTCCGTCCCAATCATACGCTGCATAATCCGGAGACGGTTATGGTCAACGCGCGCCTATATAAGGATGAACTTGCTTCACCCTCAAGGTACACATCACTTTTCACAACACTTCTTACACACTCTTTCTCAGTTTCATTATTGACTTGAGCGTCGAAGTGCTAACGTGCATGCAGACACCGTTCGTTCCACCGCGAAAACTCATCGTCACCGTGCCGGAAGCCGTTACCGTCACACGGAACATTCTCTGTCGTCGTTGTCACTCTCCGTTCTCTCCGACCAGATCAAGTATCATTTTTTTCTCTAATGCTAAAAAGTAAAAAGAATATAAAGTGGATCCCACCTACTCCTTATTTTCATTTCAGCTAAAATAATTATTTTAAAGACTAAAAATGCTCATGAAAAGTTTTATATGACTAAATATATTGATGAAATTTTTTATAAAAACTAAAAATACGATTTTTTTTTCAGCAACTGAAAACAAAATTTTAAATATTTATAGGAAGCATGTACTTAATTAATCCAATTTAAAAACAAAACAAACATTAAAAAAACTTAACAAACTCATAACAACTAGTTATTATTTCTCATAAACATGTATATTTAGGTATTTTCTTATACTACTCCTTCCTTTGATATATGTGGACATTTATAGTTTTTAGAAAGAAAGAAGAAAAAAAACAAACTATAAACACCTCATTTGAATTCTAAATCTTTAAATCTGGCTCTTAACTAATTAATGTATTTCCCTTTTTTTTCCTTAGAATTCTTCTCATCGTATTTTTTGGTGGGGCCACCTTCACAGTCTTCTCATTCTTCTTAAATTGAACTACCATTGTATTCTCTGTATTGCAAAACTACAGTACTCTCTATTGTTTATTTTCTTGAGATTTTTATTATTTGATTCTTCTCAAGTTTCTTCTTTCTTGTCGACTTCTCCAGAATCATCTTTCTCAACAATTATAATACTTGTCATCATTTGAAACTTCCTCCTATCAAATCAAATATAAGATTATGTTAAGAATCTCACGAGATATATTTTAATTTATTTATGTTTACATGGGAGGGAGTCTGCGGCTTATAAATCAGTTTTTTAAGATTGAGCTAGACTCAATCCAAATTATAAGATGATATCAGAGTCAATTCAAAATTCGTTGAACCTTATATTTCTGTTATCTGGCCGCTTTAGTCGTGCTTCAGATAGAGTCATGCGTTGAGAGAGATATGACTTGAACATATATTTATAAGTGAGGATAATCTTCATCTTACAAATCAGTTTTGTAAGATTGGGTTATAATTAAATCAGTTGCAAGACTTTGTTTGAATTGATGGAATGGATCGGAGTGCATGCTCCATTGTTTGAAATGTAAAGAATGAATAGAATGGCATGGAATACAATGGAACCTATTCCATCACATATCATTATCTCCTTCTATTTTTCTTTCTTCCAATTTGGGATGTACACAATATAATGGAGAATTTTAATTAAAGAATTAATCTTTTATCCATATTTTTTATGGTTAAATATGTTTTTGTTCCCTGTAAATATATCAACTCTTTGTTTTAGTATCTTTAAAAAGATTCTTAAACTTTTAGTCCCCTAAATGTTTTTCATTTTCACCTTTGATCCCTCCTTAAGTAAAATTATTTGTAGAATTCATATTTTTTTGAAAAAAAATTGTTGAAAAGTTTATAATATTATAAGAATCTTTCCAAAAAAAAAAGAATTTTTTAACAAAACACGAATTAAATATGAAATTTTATATTTTTTACGGTTCAAAATTCATATTTAATTCTTTTTTTTTTTAAATTCTAATTTTTTTTGAGATATTTTTACAATATTATACACATTTCTTCGCAATTTCATTAAAAAATACAAAGGCTACACATTAGTTGACTTAAAAAAGGATCAAAAGTGGTGATTGAAAATTTTATATAGACTAAAAACCGGGAAAAAAAACTAAAGAGACTAAAACGAAAAATTGACATATTTATAAAGACTAAAAATATAATTAATCCTATTTTTTATTTCATCGGTGAAACAATTCTTTGTCCCTTTTCCTTCTTGTTTATTCTTCTATTTCTCAGTGCTTGTAACTCTTCTAGGTTCTTTTTGTGTTATATGTGTTAGTACAATGTATAAAGGGAATACATGATTTTGGATTGGCTTTTCACTTTCAGTTATTCTTAGAAATGGTGGTTGAGCCTGACACAACCCACAAAACCGGCTTGTAAGGTGAAAATTGTCTCCTCTTTATATACTCTTCTCAAGAGTCTTATCTAGCCGACGTGAGATTTGGATTTTTCACCCCCTCACGCCCAGCACTCTTTGGGCTTAGGGCGTGAATAGGTTTAGGCGGCCTTTGAATTCGACAAGCTTTAAGATCATCTTAGAAATGGTGGTTGGGTTTACCACAACCCCACAAAACCGCTTGTGAGGTGAGGATTTCCCCCACTTATAAACACAGTATCAGGTCATCTCCTATCCGATGTGTGACTCTTGACAGTTACACCCTTGAACAAATTTGCCTACAAAAATGTTATATTGTTGATGTCATTTAAAAAGATAAAAATTTATATTATATTTCTTATATAGTTTGTGTCATTGAAAATAATAATTTAGATTGTTATAATATGAAATTGCAATAGTTATACCTATGATTTTAATCAAAAACAATTTTTTTTTATCTGAACTACTTTCTCCAAAAAAAATATTATAAAAACTATTATTGTTTGTAACTTATACGCATTAACGCAATAAAAAAAGAGCAAACAGACAAATACGAAGTGTCCGTCTAAACGCTAGTAGTTATATACAGATAATAATAAAATAAAAATCTCTCTCTCTCTCTCCTTTCTCAAACCCTACCGTAACAACTTTTCTTCTTTTTGATCAACTAAAGAGAGGTAATTTAGGGTCAATTTTGACCTGAAATCACTGCTCCAAATTGTTTTTCTTTCTCTTTAGTTAAATAAGTGATTTTCACATATTTTCAGTTTTATTTCGTTTGTTTTTGTGATTTCGTCGTCTAGCACGACTTTGTTTATTTTGATTTCACATCTTTGTGCAGTGTGTTTTTATTTTCCGTCTTAGTACGATGTTTATTTGATTCAGGTTGAAAGATTAGCTTTGATCGAGTGCAGATTTAATCAATGACTTTTGCGTCGTCAACGTTGCGAATCTGAAAACATGAGTATTTCGGTGGCTTGAATATAGTCGTATTTGTAGGCATATATACTTTGCCGATTTATGCTATTAACATGGATGTTGTGCGTTTGTTTGCATGTTCATCCTTTTTGTTTTTAGCAACTTTGAATTTGTATTGTATTTATGTACTCTATCAATTTGAATGAATGAACATCGTTTATTTTTGTAAAAATAATAATAATATAATAAAAAATATCATAAATTGTTTCATTTTAATCATTGTTAAAATAATGGAATGGGAAATATGTACCCTTTAGTCATAAAATACTCAAACAAAAGAATAAAATATTTATTCTATTTCGTTTTGTTTCACTTCATTCCAAATGTTCCATTTTGTTTTGTTCTGCTATGTTACGTCAATCTAAATAAAGTCTATGAGGCTTGTTAACCTTTGTAACAAGTAGAAGGACGGGATCAATATGGATGGTAAAAACAAGTTTGATTGATGGTTTATCTTCTTTTTTATGTATATTCAATTGAATGGGATTTTTTTACCTTACAATTTAAGTTTGACCGCCCATTTAACTATAAAAAAAACTGACAAGTGCTGGTTGCTCCCTTTGGAGGTTTAAAAGAGTGTGATGTGATAGTTATTTGGAGGTTTAAAAGAGTGTGTTGTGATAGTTAATAATTGAAGGGGTCCATAGCTCACTTGATTGAATTAAGGGATTAAAGTAGTTAAAAGTCCATAATTTGAATCCTAACAAAAGAGGAAATACCAACATGACAATTGGTATGCTAACTTTATCATTCAAAAAAAGAAAAAAAGTTAAGAATTGAAAATTACCCTTGAAGTATGTTAAATGAATCTCACGAGTGGGAAATGTTGCATTGAATTTTTATCTTCATCCTAAATTATAAGTCACTTAGATAGTTCCTTACATCTTGAGAAATATGGACAATTATTTATACAAAAGAGAATTACAAGTTCTTTCATATACTTATCGTTCATTAATTATACATTTCATTGATACTGTAAAATGACTTAAAGTTTAAAATATTTTTTTTCAATGCGACTTTATTTATTTATTATTCCAAATTTTTAAAAGTTTTCATTAAGTTTTTATCAGAAATAAACATGTTATTTGATTTAATCAGTTTTTATCAGAAATTTGAAATGTTGATATTTTGACCTTAAGTTTGATGTATTATACATTGTTTGCTTTAAGTCCTGTGCAAACCCTATACGTTTTATCCTTAGATGAAACGTGACATAGTGAATTGACAAAAGTGATTGATTATAAACTCTTTTGCCTTGATTCTCAAGCAACATGAGTTTTTTTTTTAATGTAACTGAACTATAGCTCACAAGTTGAAGTTAAAAATCTAAAGGAGTTTGAAGGAGGTTCTAGGTTCGATCTTGGAAATTAATATGAAAGAGCTAAGGGTTTTCTGTCACTCGTATGTATGGCTTAGGGCCTCATTCTCTTGGTAATGTCAATAATCCAAAGTAAACCTAGATAAGGAACATAGTAGGCTGTTAACGATGAAGAATTATTTTCAACGATGAAGAATTATTTTTGGTGAGTTAGTGGAGGTATCTACAAGCATTTTAATACAAAAGTCACTCATTGAGTGATTAGGGGAAGAGTCTTGTTGTTTACGATGGACCCATGACTTGGTCTTTGCTATGAGTCAGCCCCATTTGGGCCTTTACTTAGCTTAAATATTAGAGTGTTACTTTTCTCACCCTATGCCCTTCTCACGCGCCCTGCATAAGTTATGAAAAAGCCCTTCGGAAAACAAAATCAAGAAACTTCAAACCTTGTCCAGATTACATATTCCGGACAGCTTCGAAGTATAAAAGGAAGTTCACCCCCAATTTTACAGTTTCACTTTTTACTTTCTCTCTCACCCTTTTATCCCAAATTCTGAACTACAAAAATCCAACCAAAATTGGTGTTTTCTTGCTCAAAATAACCGCATTTCAACCCTTGATAAACATCCAATGGAAGGTTAGTTAGATTTCTCTATGCATGCAAGTTAATTTTCCCTTTTTTTTTCTTCTGCACTGAAGCGTTCCGAATTTCGTTTTTTAGACTGTATTATTGCAATCCGGAAAATAAAATCCGGAAACACCCAAAATGGTTTTTGATATGTTGTTTTGTACAGTGTTTTGTGCATGTTACAGAAGGTTCCTCCTATACTTAGCACGTAAGGGTGGCAGGGCATGCTTCCCATATGAGAGAGTGTCTCCAACGGATGGAGGAGGAAGGTGTTGTTCTTCTGAGGCGTCGAGTTGCTAGGGGACGTCGTGCTGATGTCGAGCCTCAGCAGGAACCAGTGCATGAGCAAGAGTATGATGATATGGACATGCATTAACAACAACAAATGGAGGAGGAGGAGTTTTAGGAGGAGCTTGAGGCAATGAAGGATGATATGGAAGACGCCGGGCCGCAACAAAGGCGGACGAGGAAGAAGCGTGTGGTGGACCCTGAGCCTCTTGATGACTGTCCCAGTGGCCCACACGACACTAGCTTGTTGTAGAGGTACCATGTGCACGTGGCTAAGAAGGCGTCTGAGGGCGATGTATTTATTAATGTTAAACTTACTATAATATGTTGTTAATCTTTGTGAAAATGATGTTTATATTCGTGAAACTGATGTTTATTAATGTTATTTAAATAAATTGTTGAATTGTTCTATTTGTGAAACCATGAGTGTAAACTGATGTTTAAGTATTGTTTTTTTTATTATTTGCAGTGGCGTGGCAATTTAAAATGCATCAACAACGAAAAGAAGAAAGAGGTGATGCATGATAAACAAACCACCCCGATCGTGGCTGCATGGTGGTAGCGTGACAGATTGCAGCGCTCCGATCTTGGTTGGCTTCAGGATACTAGCTACAACATGATTGACCACAGTCTTATTTGTGCTTTTGTGGAGAGGTGGCACGAGGAGACTTCGAGTTTCCACCTTCCGTTTGGGAGATGACAGTAACACTTGATGATGTGTCCTGTTTGCTACATCTCCCCATTGATGGCATGTTTCTATCCCACGAGACTATCACATGGGACGACGTGGTGGAGTGGATGGTGACGCACTTGGGGTCTTATCCGGGTGAAGCTCATGTTGAGGTGACTTGTACAAAAGGTGCACATTGTCGATTTGGCTACTTGAGGAGGATTTTCAAAGAGCGTATGTTGGAGCAGTTGGCGTTGGAGACTGAGCATGGTGTGACTCAAGAGGTGCGAAGGATGCGGGACCAGGCTGTCCGCATATATTTGTTATACTTGATGGGGATCATGCTCTTCACTGGCAAGAGCCAAAATGATGTGGATGTTGTCTACCTAAGGTACCTTAGAGACCTTGATGTTGTTGCTGATTATTCATGGGGAGTTGCGACACCAACTCACTTGTATAGGGAGCTTACCAAGGTTGCACGTTGGAACTGTGGTCAGGTGTCAGGATACCTGACTTTGTTGCAGGTATAAATTAAAAATTATGTTTTATTTTTTTAAATGTAAGTGTTTTTTTGTTTGTATATTTATATATGGTTGTCATTGTTGCAGGCTGGGGTGTATCAGCACTTTCAAGGTATGGGAAGCAAGGATGTTTGGGCATCCTATCGGGAGCGGGATGCACGCGCGATGCTTTTTGTATGATTGTCTAGTTTGGGCACACCAGACAACTACAGAAACCATCTGGATAGGCTGGATCTGAGCGGCGTTGTCATGGCCCCATATGGAGAGTACCCTGAGGCACGTCCGTTTGAGCGGGTCAACCTTTACTATGGATGGCTTAGATATGGAGACCGCATAATGAGATATCTGTCGAAGCGGGTGCTTCGTCAGTTTGGGATGGTTCAAACGATACCGATACATCCCGCTGAGAGTGCACCTCATGTGACTAATTTGGCGGAGATCACAAACCGCTTCCAGCATGCACTTGATCATGCGCTGACACCTGAGCAGTTGGGGCATCATGCAGTTCATGGTGTAGAGGCAGTAGATGGATAAATCAAGTGGTTTTATCACCATTCTCATCCACGCATGATTCTTCCTAACATGCCGGTACCGGTGTCGAGGCCACCAGAGCGTGAGGTCCTTGATGCGCTTGCTGCTTAGGAGGATGGAGAGCATGGATACTTACAACTTAGCAGAAGGATGAGTCGCATCAGAGACCATGTGTATGATGTGATGTCTTGTGGTCTAGTGCCGCGAGGGTCTGTGGAATGGCAACATTTGGAGGATGTGTTGAAAGAGGTGCATGATGGGAAGGTTTATCGTCGTCGGGGAGCTACTGAGGGTGGCAGGGCTGGTGGCGGTAGTACGGGTGTAGTTATAAGGGGCTGATTGTAATTTTTAATCATGTTATGTTATATTTGAATATTTTGGATGTTTTTTAATTATGTAACACTTGAATAATTTTTTTTATGTTTTGTTAATGTTTGAATGTTTGAAAATTATATCGTGTCGTTAATTGTTATGTTATAGGTTGAATTTTCTGTTTGAACAACTGGTCAAAGGCCAAAATGTTGGACTACATGCTCTAAAACAGAGACTCAGCCAAAACAGATGGCTTCTGCCTTTGTGCTGATGTAGTTCTGATTTCATAATCCAGAATGTTTTTACTCCGGATTATGTAATCCGGAAGCATCATTTCCTACCCCATTTGTTGACTTTCAACGGGGTGATTTACACATTTCGGATTAAACAATCCGGAAAGTGTAAAAAGTGTCCGGATTATGTATTTCGAATCCATCCATTCAACATTAACATCAACATCCATCAAGGTTGTTTAAATTCTAAAATCCACGAATTTGTCTGGAATTCATTTTCCAGAAGGTGTTCGAATTATATATTCCAGACTAGGGGTATTTTTGGAAAAAAATAGGGCGCACTAGAATACCATAGGGTGGGAAAAGTAACACTCTAAATATTATTTTTTTTGTTACAGGCTTGAAATTATTTATAAACAATTAAATTAGATCATTATTTTTAGGATTTAATTTCTATATCTTTACTATATATATAAAGAAAACAACTTCTTTTAACTCTTTTTCTTTCAAAAAAAAAAAAAAACTTCTTTCAACTCTTTTGGGCTGACTCTTCTCTTTTAAAAAATGCCCTCAATATTAAATACAAATAACATATGTAACAAATAGATAAGAAAAAATTTCAATATCATAAAAATGTTACAAACACGATATATATATATATATATATATATATATATATATATATATATAAAAAAAAAAAAAAACAATATATATATATATATATATATATATATATATATATATATATAAGAAAAAAAAATGGTTTTTGTTTGGCCTATTAGAGGGTAAATCAAAACAAAAATATTTTACGGTGGAGTAAATCAAAAAAATAATTTTACAGGGGGAAAACCGGAAATGACCTATATTACAGGGGGTAAAGACCCATTAACCCATATGTATGTATGTATGTATGTATGTATGTATGTATGTATGTATGTATGTTTGTATTTTTTCCTTTATCATTTAAAAAGTGTAACAAACTAGATGTGTATATTCATACTTACTTTTTGATTATCCCAATTATACCCTCTAATAACTTTTTATATAATAAAGATCGTTGTTGATGTCATTAAAAAAAAGAATTTAGATTATATTTTTTTATTATATTGTTGGTGTCATTGGAATAAATAATCATGATTAGTTTAGTTTGTTATAACTTGAAAGCAACAAAAATTTATATCTTTAGGTTTAATCCAAATCAAAATTTCATAAAAAAAACCACCGTTAATAATTTTCAAACGTTAGCGCAATAAAAAGAGCGGAAAGACGGACACGTGAGTACCCGTCTTTCCGCTAGTACTGTAAAACTATTTTACATATGAATCTGTTTAATTTCTATGTACTTTTTTTTTAAAGAAAGACTTAATTTTTATATACTTGTAGTGTAAAACTTTTTTTACATATGCATCTACTCAAATCATTATTTTGATGCGTATAAAATAAAATCTTTAAAATCACAAGACAATAAAATTGGGGGAAGAAATAGAGAGGTGAGGAAAGAAACAAAAGTTGAGCGCGACAAGAGAATCAAAGAGAAACTCCATTGGCTCTAAGATAGTCAGGCCCAATACGAGTCCAAAAAGCTGGAAAATTAGATCCACAAACGCGTAAGCTATACTAGCCAATCAAAATCTGCAGACTAACAGAACATTCTAGAACGAATTAAAACCCTAACTATATAAGCTAACTCACACCACTATTCTTCGTCCACTTTGAATCACAGTGTTGGTGCTGTGATCTACATTCTCTTCCACTCAAATCTTTCTCTCTTTTTCGCAACAAACCAAAAAAGCTTCATTCAATGGCAGGAAAGGGAGAAGGACCAGCGATCGGAATCGATCTTGGAACAACATACTCATGCGTCGGTGTATGGCAACATGACCGTGTTGAAATCATCGCCAACGACCAAGGTAACCGTACCACGCCGTCTTATGTCGCTTTCACCGACTCTGAGCGTCTCATCGGTGATGCTGCTAAGAATCAAGTTGCCATGAATCCTATCAACACCGTCTTTGGTTAGTTTTTCTACTCTTTTCTCGATCTATTGAATTTGTCACTATTTACATAATACTGAACTTGCACGTACTTGGTGTATATGATTTTAGTCTTAATGATGCATATTTCTGAATCGATGCTAAATTATGATATTGTACTGTTTTTCAATGATTTGTTTGGATGTATGTTGTATGATGCTTATTTATGGTTCATAATAGATCTGTGATTTGAAATATTAGTTGCTGTAATACATCGATTTTCATTCAATGTTCAATTCATGTTCAAGATGCGGACATTTAGGTTGCTATGATTCAATTAAATTTTGTATACTCAATGATATTTGTAGATTTATTTTAGTTATATACTGTATGATGTGCCAAAATTATCTCAATAAGTCGGTAATATGATATATCAGATGCTATGACTCATGATATATCATTCAATGTTCATGATGCTTCTTTTTGAGTTATCGTTGGAACTATGCTTGGCAATACATGTTGTGCTAGATTTTAGATGTCTGATATGATACATTAGATGCACATCAGATGCTATGACATGTGATTTTTAATTTCGTTTGTTACCTATCAACTATATATTTTTCTATGAATGTTATATTGCATGATGTGTTGGATTTATCTGAAAGTAAACTGTTAATGTGATACATGAAATGATAATTGAGTTAACAATATGGTTTTCTCTTTCACAGATGCTAAGAGGTTGATTGGTCGTAGGTTCAGTGATGCCTCTGTTCAGAGTGATATGAAGTTGTGGCCTTTTAAGATTATTTCTGGCCCAGCTGAAAAGCCACTGATTGGTGTTAACTACAAGGGTGAAGATAAGGAATTTGCTGCTGAAGAGATCTCTTCCATGGTACTTATGAAGATGCGTGAGATTGCTGAGGCCTACCTTGGTTCTGCCATTAAGAACGTTGTTGTTACCGTCCCTGCTTACTTTAATGACTCCCAGCGTCAAGCTACCAAGGATGCTGGAGTTATTGCTGGTCTTAATGTCATGCGAATTATCAATGAGCCCACTGCTGCAGCCATTGCTTATGGTCTTGACAAGAAGGCAACCAGCGTTGGTGAGAAGAATGTGTTGATTTTTGACCTTGGTGGTGGTACTTTTGATGTCTCTTTGCTAACTATTGAAGAGGGTATCTTTGAGGTGAAAGCCACAGCTGGAGACACCCATCTTGGAGGTGAGGATTTTGATAACAGAATGGTGAACCACTTTGTTCAAGAGTTCAAGAGAAAGAACAAGAAGGACATCAGTGGCAACCCAAGAGCTCTTAGGAGGTTGAGGACTGCTTGTGAAAGGGCGAAGAGAACTCTCTCTTCTACTGCCCAGACCACCATTGAAATTGATTCTCTATTTGAAGGAATTGATTTCTACTCCCCTATTACCCGTGCCAGATTTGAAGAGCTCAACATGGATCTCTTTAGGAAATGTATGGAGCCAGTTGAGAAATGTTTGAGAGATGCCAAGATGGACAAGAAAAGTGTCCATGATGTTGTTCTTGTAGGAGGTTCTACCAGAATTCCAAAGGTTCAACAACTTTTGCAAGATTTCTTTAACGGAAAGGAACTATGCAAGAGCATAAATCCCGACGAGGCTGTTGCATATGGTGCCGCTGTTCAGGCTGCTATCTTGAGTGGTGAGGGCAATGAGAAGGTTCAGGATCTTCTCCTTCTTGATGTCACCCCATTATCTCTTGGTTTGGAGACTGCTGGTGGTGTGATGACTGTCCTTATCCCAAGGAATACCACTATTCCAACAAAGAAAGAACAGGTTTTCTCTACCTATTCCGACAACCAACCTGGTGTGTTGATCAAGTCTTTGAGGGAGAGAGGACAAGGACAAGAGATAACAACTTGTTGGGCAAGTTTGAACTTTCTGGCATTCCTCCTGCACCCAGAGGTGTTCCCCAAATCACTGTGTGCTTTGACATTGATGCCAATGGCATCTTGAATGTCTCTGCAGAAGACAAAACTACAGGCCAGAAGAACAAAATCACCATCACCAATGACAAGGGTAGACTTTCAAAGGAAGACATTGAGAAGATGGTTCAAGAGGCAGAGAAGTACATGTCAGAAGATGAAGAGCACAAGAAGAAGGTCGAGGCCAAGAATGCATTGGAAAACTATGCATACAACATGAGGAACACCATTAAGGATGAAAAGATTGCAGGAAAACTCGATTCCGATGACAAGAAGAAGATTGAGGACACCATTGAGGCTGCTATCCAGTGGCTAGATGCCAACCAGCTTGCAGAGGCAGATGAGTTTGAGGACAAGATGAAGGAACTGGAAGGTGTCTGCAACCCTATCATTGCTAAGATGTACCAAGGTGGTGCAGGTCCTGACATGGGTGCTGCTCCTGGCGATGATGATGCTCCTTCTCATGCAGGTGGTGCTGGTCCCAAGATTGAGGAGGTCGACTAAATGTAGTTGCTTTCTTCTGATATCTTTGGTTTTATATTTTGATGTTATAATTTTGTTTTGATGTATTTTAATCGCTGAATTCAACTCTGCTAGCTTTTAGCGAATTTTGCTTTGATGTACTATTATTCGTTTTTTTTTGCATTTCATTGAACGGAGGATGACTTTTATCTTTTTTAATACTTTCCTTGAGGTTTGTTTTATTATGCTCCACTAATTTTACAACTTTGCTGGAATATGTGGAATTTGACGAGTCAATGACGCCCGCTAATGTTTATAATGTTAGTACCGAAGCAGTTTAGTAAAAAATGGTAGAAAAACAAATTTATAAACAGTTTTCCTAATTATAAACAAAGTAAACACATTTAGTTCTAATTGTTTGACTTAAGAAGTTTTTATCGGTCGATGGAAAATAAAAGACAGCGAAAAAAGCATTGTAAAACTTAAACATCCCCTACAACAAGGGCAAAATTCTCATAGAGAACAAGAACACCATAACTTATGATTGAGCTCCAAAGTTCGGTCAAACTTTTCTAACCAATTGACCAAATTGATGTGTTTAATGCTGTAAGAGTCAGTCTTCAAATTTGATTCAGAATCTACCATTCTGGACGGTGGAACCATTGTTCCAAACGATGAAGTTTGACATGTAGATAGGTTGTAACACCACGACAACCTAAGAATCCCATACAAAATTTTCCCAATAGTTTTTTTTGGATTAACACAACATATTTAAGAAAATAGATTGATTTTAATCGTTACTTTTCAAAAAGAAACATAATTAATTTTTTACGCAGAAAGATTGGTTGGTATTCATTAGTAACAACGTGGGTGCAATTTTTTTCAATGAGTCGGCAGTTGATCTAAATATAAAGAAATAAAAATAACAAGGTTAAAACAAAGAAAGTGTAAAACTATAAGCTATAAGTTCAAAAACTACTTGAAATAACATCTAAAAAAGGCTATAAGCTCATAGAAAAGCTTGTTACCATACACATCACATTTTGACCCAACAAGCTTATAAGCTATAAGTTGGCTTTTTGTCGTTACCAAACACAACCTTAATGCTATCATTGTTTATGTTTAACTGTCATGAAATATATTACAGGTATATCTAAAGGACGAGTGTCCAATCCCTTTTACATCTGTATTATTTACACAACACCATTGAGTTGATGTATCCATAAGATAATTAGTTATAATGATATTAGTCATATGGTGGGTAATTAGATAATTAAAGATGAAGACGCGGTGATGACAAATGTTATTGATGATAAGAGGTTGAAGATGAAGTAAAGGTTGAAGTTGATAACCTTAAAGTTTATGATTGTAGCACAGACGTCGATGCAAATTAGGAAACTGAACACATATTATATACAATGATTTTTTTTAATATAATTATATATATTTATATTGGTCAAACCTTTAATTTGTTAAAAAAGGTAAAAAAATAAAATAATAAAGTGGTTTGTTGGACTCTGAAGGGATTCAGATTATATAATCTGAATATACGTATAATGAGTTCGAATTAGATAATTTAAAAATGATATTTTGGTTCAAATAGAGGGCGCGCTAGAAGCTCGGAGATGGTAAAAGAAATTCACAAAAATAAAATAAATCAATGCATCTCACTTTCATTTTTGCTTCCTAACACCCCAAAAGACCAAAATGTCCACATCGACAATTAACTACAGTTCACCCCCAAAGGCAGTTAACTGACACTTGTTAATTGAACAACGACAGTCAACTGTCGTTGGATTATGGCTTACACCAAAACAACAACAACAATATCACCACACTTCTCCAAAACACAAACCAACCTCTTTTCATTTGCTTACTTAAAACAATAGAAAACTATTGATGCACGTAAACCAATAGATAACAATTTGGACATTATTTCGTCTTCGTTCAAAGCAAGCAATTATTAAAACAAACAGGAAGCTTAACATGTCACTCTCCTTAATGATGTTGTATTATTATGTTGTTGGATTTTAATTTAATTCATGGAAGTTTATGAAAATGTTGGCATTGAAGTGTCCTACTTAGTGTAAAAATTTACTAATCTCTTTGAGAAAACTAAGTAAAAAAATGGAGAGAACATTTATAATATTCTACCCAATGAACGAGTAGTAACGAAAGAGATTGTGTTCTAATATATTATTTTGAACTTCATCATCTTGCTCTGCCAATTTACATGTTTCAATTGACATATGAGTATGATCAAATTCAAAACAACATCTTAAAACACATTTCCTTTCGTCACCAAAATAGACGAGCAAAATTCAAGTTCATTCGAATATTAAAGAACAATTTTTGAAGCGAGACCAGTAATATTCAAAGTCAAAAGTCGTGGCAAATTGCTTTTCTGACATGCAAAACTTCATAATAACACAAGTGAATTACCTAAACCCCTCCAGCGGTAGTTAACTACCGTTTGCCAAACCAGCAACAGTTAACTGTCGCTGTGTGTTTGGTTCAATTTCCAGCAACTCCTCTTCCATTTTGCATTTGCAAACTTTTTCATAACCAAATTCTTTCATACATAAACAAATTCATCCAATTTTTTCATCCTTAACATGATAAACAAATTTTTTAATCTAATTGCAAATTCGTGAATATAAATTGTATGAAATAATATTTAACAGGATAAAATTAAAGCGCAAAAAATAATATAAAACGTAAATACATAAATGTCATAGAAATTTCACAAGGTATGGATAATGTCATAATAATACATCACCATAATCAAAGTCAAAACGTACATAAAAAAGCCTAATGATAATCAACCTTGCTGCCTACGATACCTCTGCGCTGCCTGGCAATCCGATACGTAAGGGCAGGACGACCAGTAGTGCCAATCCGAATCACCTCTTGAACAATCTCCTCTTTAGTCATCTCGCCGCTCCTGGCCACAATATCATCAACTATCTGCACCACATCCCGGATGATCGTCAGTGTGTCGGGCATCTCTCTGGCATGCTCCTCCTCTATGATCTGCTCCACGTTCGCCGACTTGGAGGAGATCCTTCATTAGGTGGGAGAATACGAGGGTGAGAGACTTTGGCATACCAAGCCATGTAGCCAGGCTCATGATGCCATGCTCTCTAACACCTATGTACCCAATCAGGGTAGTACCACGGAACGGGGTCTATCAACACAGTAGTCAGCATCTCTCGAGGCATCTTAAGGACAATTGGCCGATGTCTGGGCACGTCCTGTACAAAGGCAAACTGCCTCTTCACCCGCTCAGGTAAATGACGGTACACCCTCTCCTTCCCGCATATCAGCCATCCTGAGTAAGTGACGATAAGCTGAAAAGGGCGTATCTCTCTGTGATCTTCATATGTATGCCACCTCACATCATCCACCTCCAAGCGATCCAAGAGTAGGCGGTAATGGTGCACTGTTGTATGACCTCTGCTAGTAAGCCACCTCCCCGCACATGGTCTGTCCGGCTTCCATCTTTTGTTAGGCTGCCTTGGGTACGAACCTGGCAAATGCTCCAAAATCCATCCCTGCAACAAATAAATAATACACAAAAAAAATATTCGATTTATATATTAAATAAATATAATACATTATAAAAACTTCACAAAAATATTTAAACATCTTAAATAAATGTAGTCGAACTTAGAAAAAAAATAATCTAACATGATGATAAAAATTATAAAATAAATTCATAAATAAATGAAGATAAATATTAAATTATTACCATAAGAAGCGTCGTGCAACCAACCATCGTTCTGTTATTCAAACGAACAGAATCATCCAGATAATCGTACAGGTAAGCTAATGTCATCCCTTCCCATGACCACTTCCTAATCGCCTGCAAGTCCGCCATACAATCAAGATATACCAAGTCAATGTGTCTGTTCGTTTTGTTAGCGAACATCGCATTACCGACGAGATATAAAAGAAAACTCCCCACACACCACTGCCTCTTCCTATCTCTCTCCAACATCTCCTCCCTCGACTGTGGGTCCTCCAGCCTCCCAGCCTCTGTCAGGTGGGCTTCATAAACCCGCTTCAGTGTGGGGTAACTAATATGAGCACCATACTCAATCTTTGCCTCAGCCCTAGCAGCAACGTCTGACATGCCCAACAACCTGGTAATCTGTGTAAGCCCATAGGCCTGATCGACTACCGCGTCATGGTCCAGCATGCGGCCCTGAATAGGAAGGTGGAAGAGATTATACATATCGTCCAAAGTGATTGTCATCTCCCTCACAAGTAGATGAAAACTACTGGTCTCTGTGGGCCACCTCTCGCATAAAGCACGTATCATGGAATGGGTCACACTAGAATACCCGGTGTATATCAAACCATGTAGGCCATACGCCTCCACAGGATCCCAAAACCACCTCAACCCCTTATCTGACATAGCAAGCTCTCTCACCTTTCTCCCTGCATTTATACACTTATACTCCCCATCATGCCACATCTGATAACCAAATGAATTAAGACACTGTCACTACAAATTTTAAAGAATTTAAAGAATTAAAATACTTACGTTACATTTTTTTTAAAAATTAAACACTTACGCTACACTCATGCCAAAAAATTTAAACACTTACGCTACATTCTTTAAAAATTTAAACACTTACGCTACATTATTTTAAGAATTTAAACACTTACGCTCCATTCTTTAAAAAATTTAAACACTTACACTGCATTCTTTTAAGAATTTAAACACTTACGCTACATTCTTTAAAAAAATTAAACACTTAGCCTACATTCTTTTAAGAATCTAAACACTTACGCTAGATTCTTTAAAAAATTTAAACACTTACGCTACATTCTTTTAAGAATTTAAACACTTACGTTACATTCTTAAAAAAATTTGAACACTTATGCTACAAATTTTAATCAATTTAAAGCATTTGCAGAATTTTAAAGAATTTAAATACTTACATTATGATGGTTCACCCAAAGAGGGATCGCCACTTGCCTCGCCTAGTCGGACAACAATGATGTGGTCTCAGGACCTCCAAGAAAGGGAGGCCCTACAACAAGGCAGGGCGGTATCAAAGGTACACGACGACGAGGTCGCCGCCGAGTCTCGGGCTCACGCTCAGGCACAATATTATTTGCCTCAAGATAATCCGCCACAACATCCTCTGGCACCTTCTCATCATCTGCCACCTCCTCATCCTCTGTCTCGTCATGCGGCTGATAAAACATATTCTCCTCCTCCATTCGATCATATCCCTGAAATCCCTCCGCATACTCATACGTTTGTGTCGGATCAACCACCTAGGAGGAGCAATCCATATGTGCTTGTGAGCCCTTTCCAACTAGCCTCGGGTCCCTGCGCTTCCGAGCCTTTGGGACATACGGGTTCTGATCCACCTTCTTTCTCCGAGCGCTAGCAGTACTCACCTCTTTACCTTTGCGCATCCTGGCCTCTCTAATAAGCCGCTGCTGCTCATCCTCCTCCTTCATACCAATATCTGTATAAAACAAATTTTAAAAAACACAAATGAGTGGACAATGTATTTAGGCATTTCAAAGGAACGTAAAGGTATACAAATATAAAGGATACATATTCTAGGCATATATGATTTTGATTGATATTTGATAAATATATACATTATAACACATAAATCTATACTAATCAAACTAATCATTATATCAATATGCTCAAAATATGGTTATTATATCTTTATGTCCAAATTAATCAAACTTGCCAAAAAAAAAAAAAAAAAACAAACTAATAATCATTATAACATACATACATTATAAAATTGAACATATTTGCAAAAAACTTACACAAAAAAAGCAAGATTTTCTCACTTAGGCATTTCATCAAACACCTTAAGTGCATTCTAAATTACTAGCATAGTTAGTGTTATTTGAACATCTAAACAACTACATTGTACCTACACTTACCCTAAACAACAATTCCAGCATAAAATTTTCAATTTTCTAACCTAATGTGAAACTAACATTTTGCTCAAAAATATGTAAAATAAAACCCTAAGGCTTTGTTTGCGAGTTTGGAGGGAAATGGATGGAAAGACTTGAAAAAAAAGGAAGGAGTAAGTGAAAGAAATAGAGGACATTGGAAGGAGGGGCTTATTTTTCTTCAAAATATAAAACCCTCCTCATTTGGAGGAACTAAAAAATTGTATTGGAGGAGGGTTTTGGGGGGTTTGGGAGGATTTATATGAATTCTTCAAATTTAATCTATGTTCTTATAATATTCTTAAAATTAAAAATATATTAATCATAAGCATTAATTTATCACTCTTTAAAAAAATACTCTTTCAAAAAATGTGAAAGATTTCTCAATTTCCCCTATATTTCTCTCCCCCCAAAACCTTTCCTTCCCCTCCCCTCCCCTCCAAACTCCCAAACAAAGCCTAAACAAACTACATTGCTTGTAAATATGAAGAATATAACTTGCTTGTGAATTAATTGATGAAATTTGATTGATTTTCAAGCAAATTGAAGTCTTGGAGATTGTTGGTTATAGTTGAGACGTCTTGCATGTGTATTGTAACAAGAAAATGAAGGTTTTTGCTTTCATATCATAAACATTGCAACGACAATTAACTACCGCTGAGGCCAACGACAGTTAATTGCTGCCGATTTTTCCAACAGTAGTTAACTACCGCTGAGGGCTTTAAAGTAATTTTCGTGTGTCAGTATGACGTTTTTGAAGTCAGAAGAGCAATTTTCAAAGTCGCGGTCCTGTGATAGTTAGGCCCACTATAGGCCCAAGGCCCAATAAAATCAGATCTACAAACGTGTAGATTGTGGCCAATCAAATCCAAAGACTCAATAGAATATTCTAGAAAAATTGAAACCCTAACTATATAATCTGACTCACACTTCATAACTCCTTCCTTTCACTTCGAATCACAGTGTAGCTGCTGTGATTTTCGATCCTCTTTCTCTCTCTTTTTCGCAACAAACCAAAAAAGTCTCATTCAATGGCCGGAAAGGGAGAAGGACCAGCGATCGGAATCGATCTTGGAACCACATACTCATGCGTCGGTGTATGGCAACATGACCGTGTTGAAATCATCGCCAATGACCAAGGTAACCGTACCACGCCGTCTTACGTGGCTTTCACCGATTCCGAACGTCTCATCGGTGATGCTGCTAAGAATCAAGTCGCCATGAACCCTATCAACACCGTTTTCGGTTAGTCTTCCTTCTCTTGTTATTCAGTTTTCTTTAATATTCATTTTGCTCGATCTATCTCTTAGGATTTGTATATTGCGTCCTTCATCAGTTAATTATTTATTTAATTTTCAGTAAAATCATATTTTATGCTCTTTACTCAATGATACTCTGTTTTTTTATTCGAATTGAATAATATTGTGTTTTCTCGATGATACTTTTGGATGTATGTTCTATGCTGCTTGATGTGCTTGATTTGATGTTTATGATGTGTTATAGTGAGCTGTTATGATTCAATAATATTGTGTAACGTATTGACAAAAGTTTGGATGTTTGTTTTATACTGCTTGATATGCTGAATTTATCTCAAAATTTATTATGATACATGAGATGCAATAATATATGATATTTTAAATATTTTTGTTAACCTTTATTCTTTAGGTTACAGTGATTAAATGGTTCTGGGCAAACAGCTTAGATGCTGCTTATCGCAAGCTCTTATGAAAAGATCAGCTTACAGTAAAAGAAAATATAACGTTAAATTGTTTTTTATATGACATAAGTTGTTTATTTAAGTTGAAAAAAGCTTGTAAAGCTTATGAAAATAAGTTGAAAATTGCTTGTAAAAATTGCCATAAGCTGATATTTTCTCAAGTTTACAAAGCTTCTGAAAATTGTTATAACTTATTAGCTGATGTTTTCAAAAGTTCTCCCATCACACTAAACTTTAGCTAGTAGACAAGTCCATGAAAGCCAATCAAAACAGGTCCTTCGAGTATTGTTTGATTTACTTATTTATTTATTTTATATATGTTTTTTGCTGTATGATTTGCAAGATTTGTCTCAAAATAAGGGTTACATGAGATGCAATGACACATGAATGTTTAATTTTACTGTTTACCCTGTCTTTCTAAAGCTGCAATGGTTCTACCTGAGTGTATATTGTCTTGATTAATTATTTGGACGTATGTCTCATATGCTGCTTGTCGTGCTAGGTTTTGTCTCAAAATAGTTTGGTTATGTGAAACATAAGACGAGATGTTAAATTTGTGAGATACTAAGATGATTTTCTCTATTGCAGATGCTAAGAGGTTGATTGGGCGTAGATTCAGCGATGCCTCTGTTCAGAGTGATATGAAATTGTGGCCTTTCAAGATTATTTCTGGCCCAGCTGAAAAGCCATTGATTGGTGTTAACTACAAGGGTGAAGATAAACAATTTGCCGCTGAAGAGATCTCTTCCATGGTACTTATGAAGATGCGTGAGATTGCTGAAGCCTACCTTGGCTCTGCCATTAAGAATGCTGTTGTTACTGTCCCTGCTTACTTTAATGACTCCCAGCGTCAAGCTACCAAGGATGCTGGAGTTATTGCCGGTCTTAATGTCATGCGAATCATCAATGAGCCCACTGCTGCAGCCATTGCTTATGGTCTTGACAAAAAGGCAACCAGCGTTGGAGAGAAGAATGTCTTGATCTTTGACCTTGGTGGTGGTACTTTTGATGTCTCTTTGCTAACTATTGAAGAGGGTATCTTTGAGGTGAAAGCCACAGCCGGAGACACCCATCTTGGAGGCGAGGATTTTGATAACAGAATGGTGAACCACTTTGTTCAAGAGTTCAAGAGAAAGAACAAGAAGGACATCAGTGGCAACCCAAGAGCTCTTAGGAGGTTGAGGACTGCTTGTGAGAGGGCGAAGAGAACTCTATCTTCTACTGCCCAGACAACCATTGAAATTGATTCTCTGTTTGAGGGAATTGACTTCTACTCCCCCATTACACGTGCCAGATTTGAAGAGCTCAACATGGATCTCTTTAGGAAATGTATGGAGCCAGTTGAGAAATGTTTGAGAGATGCCAAGATGGACAAGAAAAGTGTCCATGATGTTGTTCTTGTAGGAGGTTCTACCAGAATTCCAAAGGTTCAACAACTTTTGCAGGATTTCTTTAACGGAAAGGAGCTATGCAAGAGCATAAATCCCGACGAGGCTGTTGCATATGGTGCCGCTGTTCAGGCTGCAATTTTGAGTGGTGAGGGCAATGAGAAGGTTCAGGATCTTCTCCTTTTGGATGTCACCCCTCTATCTCTTGGTTTGGAGACTGCTGGTGGTGTTATGACTGTCCTTATCCCAAGGAATACCACTATTCCAACAAAGAAAGAACAGGTTTTCTCTACCTATTCCGACAACCAACCTGGTGTGTTGATCCAAGTCTTTGAAGGAGAGAGGACAAGGACTAGAGATAACAATTTGTTGGGCAAGTTTGAACTTTCAGGCATTCCTCCTGCTCCTAGGGGTGTTCCCCAGATTACTGTGTGCTTTGACATTGATGCCAATGGTATCTTGAATGTCTCTGCTGAAGACAAGACTACCGGACAGAAGAATAAGATTACCATCACCAATGACAAGGGTAGGCTTTCGAAGGAAGATATTGAGAAGATGGTTCAAGAGGCAGAGAAGTACAAGTCCGAGGATGAAGAACATAAGAAGAAGGTTGAGGCCAAGAATGCATTGGAAAATTATGCATACAACATGAGGAACACCATTAAGGATGACAAGATTGCAGGAAAGCTTGATTCCGATGACAAGAAGAAGATTGAGGACACCATTGAGGCTGCTATTCAGTGGCTAGACGCCAACCAACTTGCAGAGGCAGATGAGTTTGAGGACAAGATGAAGGAATTGGAAAGTGTCTGCAACCCTATCATTGCCAAGATGTACCAAGGTGGTGCCGGTCCTGACATGGGTGCTGCAGCAGATGATGATGAGGCTCCTTCTCATGCAGGTGGTGCTGGTCCTAAGATTGAGGAAGTCGACTAAATGTAGTTTGCTTTCTTCCTATCAGTGATTTTTATTTTCTGGTTATTTTTTATGCGATGCATTTGTTATTGTTCTGCTTGTTTTAGCTTGATTTTTGGGATATTTTTTGTTGTTGTGTTGTAATGTGAAGGATTATGTTATTGATTTTTAAACGTCAAAGTGACGGAATTTTTTGCATTTTATATGCATTTTGCACGTTGGTTTTTTACTGTTACGATATTATATGATCCATTTCGTTTCAGTGTTTTAAAGTTGTGACATCTCACTAATTACATGCTTTAGTGGTGCGTAAGTTTTCCAACACTTACGAGAACTAAGGCTGAAATATAACAGCGGTTAATAGTTTTCAATTACTAAGTCTGAGTAATAGTGCTGTAATTGTAATCTGAGAACAGTATTGCAAATTGAATGATTATGCAAAAGCAACAATTTGCTTCAGAGAATAACCAAGTGGCGTATGACAAATCCAATGGCAACTGTATCATAACATGCTTAAACGGGTCCTGCATAAAAGTTTAAACACAGCAGTGAAATGTTATTGATGAACACTAGGATCAAAAGTTGTGCATGCAGTGACTAATCATACTATTATTCAAGATTAAGGAGAAGAACACACGGATGTTTGATAAAAAATGCTATTTACAGGGAACACTAAGCATACAAAATCATCGCAAGGTGTATTTCATCTCAATCTTCATTATTGACTTCCACCTTATTCCTGTAAATTCCGCAAAGCTCTGTATCTGATTTTGCTTTCGTGATCCTTTTGGGAGATATAGCAAAGCTCATGTTTGATCCATGTTGAACTATTTAATGGGAAGCGGAGCTCGGTCACTAATTATTGAAGTTCATTACAACCTTAAAATTACAGGTTGCCAACTCCTTGTTCAAGGTGATCAACAATGTTTTGTCCAAGCGTTTTTTTACTCATTTTTTTATAATTTTTTTATCCCATTGTTTTTCTCTTTTTCCCCTCTAATTTTCCGTCTTTCCTCTTGCATTCTCTCCTTAGCTTTGTTTCCCAACTCTTCAAGTTAAGAAGTGTCGCAATGACTCCCTATTTTGTCACAAGATGTAGAGCGAACTATTTTTAATTTATTCGAGCTTCGCACGCTATTATTTTGAGATTATAAAATAAAGAGGTTTCTTCCCTCTTAGGTCTGGTTGAGAGTTTAGGACATGGGAACTTTGAAAACAAGGAAGGGAAGTGGAAGGAATGAAAGAAAATTTTGGACCGAAGTGCCTTTTTTTTCTTTCCAAGATACTAAATCCCTCTATTTTGGGAAAATAAAAAATTGTATTCGATGAGGTTTTAACTAGGGATGGCAATACGGGTCAACCCGCTCCGTTTAAGCCTAACCCACTATCCGCCCGCCAAAAACGGGGTGGGCTCAAACTCACACCCCGCCCCGCCTAAAGGTAGACTAGCAGACTGGCAGGCTGGCCTGTCTATTTTTTAAAATATTTTTTTGTTGATTGTTATTAACAAATACGCTGCTATTATAAAAACAATAAATTCAATATAAAGACTCTAACATTAAACAAATCTCAAAATAAAAATAAATCCAACAATATGAAATAAGTCTCAATATAATGCAGTGGTGAATCAGTTTTTTTCTAGAGGTAGTGGACTAGTGGTGAATCAGTTATCACTTATCACTATCAGAGAGTGGGACAATTTGAGGTTGGATTGGTATCATTTGGCCCAATTGTTTATGGGGTGTGTAAATAAAAATTTGATCACTAATAGTAAAAGAAGAAAGTTTAATAAGCCTGCGGGCTAGCTCGCCCCACCCCACTATGTTGAGTTCAAAATCTGCGGGCTAAAATCTCACCCCCAACCTGCCTAAAATGGGGGGTTACACGGGCTGGCCCAACGGGTCGGGCCCGTTTTGCCACCCCTGTTTTTGACCTGTAAAATCTCAGTATTAAAAACCCTTAAAAATATATTAGTCACTCCTCAAAGAATATTAATCATCAGAGCATTTCTATATATCCTGAAGGATTATATAGCGAGAGTGTCCCGAATTGCTGTCCAACCAATTAAAGTATTAGCTGGCCGAAAAACATGGGGAGACAAATTCTTAATTTTTTTATTAAGCAGTCAAATAAAAATGGATTCCAATGGCTATTATTCTGCCAACATAGTCGGAAACAATTTGTGAAACTGCTTTTCGCTTGATCTATCATTTCCGTAATCATAAACATTAACTTATCATTCTCTAAAAAAAAAAAAAAGTATTTTACAAATGTAAAATATTTCTCTAATTTTTTCCTACACTCCACTTCATCGAAAGTCCTCCCCCTCCTCTCCTTCAAACTCTCAAACAAAGTGTTATGTTTTTTAAAAAACTTAACTTTAGGGCTTACTCCATAGTTCATTATAGTTTTGAGAAGTACTAAAAACACTTTTTTTAACACCCTATTTAACATTCAATTACTTATTGATTAAAACTATTGTAGGTTCCACATATAAATTTCACCAAATAAGAGAAAGAGGTTTAGGGAAAGTGTTGAAAAGAGAGTATTTTCGATAATATATGCTACAAATTTGCATGTAATTGGACTGTAAGTACGAACTTTGATATTTGTCTGTATTTGAATGTAACTTGTGATCGAATTGTTGCAAACTTTTGACCAACTTTGCAATGGTGGTGTGCGTGCCAAATTCAAGCCTTCTTTAATCTTTATGGTTTTGCCTGGTCAAAGTAATAACTAACTTCTTTTTTTTTTTGACAATATGGTCATTTTAGTTATACTTTCAAATAGTTGATGTCTCTCAAACCAGTTTTTTTTTTGGTAGTATAAGACATAAATGGTCGTAAAAAAAACCAAAATGACCAACG
>Ga0228710_1000928_pt1 | contig 41493 bp, 37 predicted proteins | sample MedpolnodulmetaG_FD_177995 | JGI IMG/M metagenome (GOLD analysis project Ga0228710, IMG submission 177995) | Root nodule microbial communities from Medicago polymorpha collected in Santa Monica, California, United States - pink nodules | ecosystem: Host-associated > Plants > Roots > Nodule... | reverse complement strand
CCTTGCATCATTGTGGTTAACATATTTGACACTCTCACGAATATTAAAAATGATATCCTTAATTTTACTAAGGCCATCCTGCACTAACAAATTCAAAATATGCGCACATCACCTAACATGAAACAAAGCACCATCAAGGATTAACTTTCTACTCAACGATATATTATCCCTAAGATATTTCAAGCACAAATCATTGTAAGCAGCATTATCAACAGATACTGTAAATATTTTACTTTCAATCCCCCAAGTTTTCAAACATTTATGAATAGCATCAGCCACGTCAATACCACGTCTTGGTGCAGGCACTTTCACAAAACTCAAGACTCTTTTTTGAAGATTCCATCCCGCATCAATGAAATGTCCTTTGATAACTATATATTCAACTACTTGATGGCTTGATTTCCACATATCTGTTGTTAAACTAATCTTGCTCACACTTTCCAACTGTTTCTTTAAGATTTTTTTCTCATTCTCGAATAGTTTCAAACAATCACTTCTTGCTGTTTTATGAGTAACCTTGCGAAACTCAGGATTTGCATATTCAAATGCCCACATCCAAATATCAGCCTCAACAACATTAAAAGGATATTCATGAACCATTACAGCAGTTGCAATTATTTCCCTCATCCTTTCACCAGAGTATCCAACACCAGAAGTAAGAAAGGGGTTACCTGAACTCACACGCTTAAATGGAATAGCAGCTTGTCTCTTTTCAGTAGCATCTTGCAATTTCTTGCTTGTGCAACCTAAAAGATGTCGTCTCATTTGACTTGTGTTGGATCCTACCATCCCAGTAGTATATTGTGCTTTGCAGTGTTTACAAACAGCTCTAAACACACCTTTAGTAATTTCCTTTTCATCAAAATCTTTTCAAATTGCACTTGTTTTTTTCCTCTTTCTTCCAACAATTGGTTCAGCTTAAGTTTCTTCTTCTTGGGTTGCATTTGCTTCTGCTTGAGTTGTATTTGCTCTTGCTTGAGTTAGTTCTTTGTTTGCTTGAGAAGACATTTGTTGTACATGGTAAAAACATTAATGAAAATGTGTTATATTAAGTAGAAAACTATTAATCAATTTTATTAGTTTTTGCTTATTGCCTTGTATATCAATCTAAGGTAGCTTTTGCAAACATGTTAAAAGATGGGACATGCAGAAGATAACACTAGCTCCATTCTATATTTAGTGTTTCTTTAAAATTGAACAGAATATGATTAAAAAGTGATACATTGTAATTCTGTTCTACTAAAACAAAAGGAACCAAGAAGACTGAACCAATTCATGCAACAAACTAACACATGGACATGGACATGGTACTATGATTCAAATAAATAATCATATTTTAGTGAACCAAACTACCCAAAACTAATGACCTTACACACAAACAACAGTAAATATAAGAAATAGATCAACAACAAACTTAAAAGAGATTCACCACTAAAGAATCAAAGAACGAAGAATCACAACATTTAACCAAACACCCATAAATCATCGACCCATGAATATATATATATATAGAGAGAGAGAGAGAGAGAGAGAGAGTCGCTCATAGACCCATGAACAGAGAGAGAGGGGGTTCAAACCTGATCGATAAGGTAGCAGCAGGCATCAACGATTCAAAAGGTGATACGGCGGCGGCGACGGTGCTCAAGAGAAGTCAAAGGAATAGGGTTTGTCGTTTCGTTTGTTTGATATGAGTCTGACTTATGACTCTCAATAAAAAAATTATTTCTATTTATATTGGGATTGATTTTTTATTAAGGGATAATGGGAATTGGGAATGATTTTTTGTTGATATATATTATATAATAATAATTAGGCCGGCCTATCAGGCTTAACAGGCTTTTTTAAAAGCCTAAGCCTGGTCTGTTTTATCAAATAGGCTTTTTAAAAAGCCTTAGCCTGACCTTTTTAATAAATAGGCCAGGCTAGGCTAGGCTTAAACAGGCTAGACTGTAGGCCCCTGTAGTCCGCCCTAGCCTATTCCCAACCCTAGTAAGAAACATTTTGACCGACATATATTTACAATTTCAAGACCCAAAATATAGTTTTTCAAAAACAAAAAAGAACATACTAGGTAACATTTCTATCATAGCCATTGTATCAAACAAAAGGAAATGCAAAAGAATTTGATGAGAAGTTTAAATAGCATTTTTATCTTGGAATTTGTGTATTCAACATATTAAAATATAAAATAAAAAAAAATTAAATGAAAGTTATCGAACGTTTCCATTTTGAATCATTTAAAAGTGCCCTCAAGACACTTGTCAGTAAGACAAAAGAAAAATGACATTACCCTGGAGCCTTAATCATGACATTGAATGCTAACATTACGGATCTAGATCATATGTCGTAGTCAAAACCACATCGTTCATGTAGTTAAGAGAGATCTGATCGTTTATCGAACAATCCATATTCAAAGTAGTTTAAATAATGAAAATAATTCTACTTTAAAATCTAAAGCGTTCGATGTTGATCGATGACCTTACCTATCCTAACTGCATGGAATCCAAATCTCTAACAATAATACCCAACCTAAGCCCAACCATTAAACAAGTGCAAAAATGGTTCAACCATTAGATTAATCTCTATTAAATCAATCCGACCAAATCACCTTCCCTTCTGTCCTGTCTGACCCACCAAACAAATTAACAAAAAAACAACAAGAGAGAGTTCAGAACAGAAGCTACTACACCTACTAGAGCAGAGAGAGTTGAATGAAAAAGCACTCAGAAAAAATAAAAAGAGATTGATTCATTCATTATATCGAAACAACAATAACAAAGGGTAAAAAAATATTATGTTATGTTTGGTTTTTATTAATAATTATATATAATATATGATCCTAATGTTGTGGCTATCATCATCTTCAAAAGTTATTATCGAATCATGTCATGTGTGAAACTCCTTTTATTTTATAAATTAATATCAAATATCAATAACAAAACTTTATCAAATTCTATTACTGTTTTGTGTCAAAAAGGTTAATAATCAAATCAAATCAAAAATGTACGTACCAGAATAGTTTTAATGTTTTGTATTTTAATTCTAAGTTATACTTTGACTTACTCAATTCAATTCAATTTTGTTTGTGGACTCTGTGCCAAAAAGTCTCTTCGTGATTTTTTATTTTAATTTATTCAATTCTTATTATTTTATTTTTTCAATCTTATAAATTGAGTTATTAGTTTGGTGAATGATACATATCGATTTCGTATCTTAGGGTTCTCGTTTTTCTTAGCAAAACTTCGATTTGGGGCTTTTATTTTTCTTCTAATTTCTTTGCTAAAGTTTTGATTTTTCTTCGTTTTGACCAAATGGGTCACTGATTCTCGCTTTATTTTCTTCTGGGTCGTTGATTTTTCTTCATTCTCATAGTTTTTGCTTTTCCCTAATTCCTGGGCTTCTTTAAGGGAAAAAAGCTAAAACTTTGATTTTTGGTTTCTTTCTGGGTTGATTTGTAATATTGGGAAGTTGTTTTGGTGTTGATTTTGGTAATAGTAGAGTTTTTTGAGGCATTGGGGTGAAACAGTAGAGGTTTTGCAGTTGTGAGAAGTGGTGTTACTGTTTTTCATGCATATATGATGTTCCATTTTCAGGGTGTGTCAAGACATTGTAGTCTTCTTGCTGTTCTTAGTGGTAAATCACATGATAGTAAACAAAAGCAGAAGCAGAAGCATGATGATGTTTCTGAGAATCAATTTTCGTCGTACCCCTTTCCGGAACTATCTTCGTCCGGGCGACTTGAGGTGACGACTGAGTTTCTATTTTGTATACATTTTAGTTTTTAATCCTGCCTATGTTAGCCTTGCAATGCATTACCGGTCCCAAGCCATGTAGCCGAGCACATTTAGCGGGATAAGACTTGGTTGTTGTTGTTGTTGCTGTATACATTTTTGTTTTTATTTGTTTTAAGGAAAATTCCATTAGAATTAAGTAAAATTTTAACTTTTCATGTGAATTCAGGTTAAAGTGTTGACTAAACCTACTTTCGATGAACTTGCTCGAGTTCTAGAACAACTGCAGCCAGATTTTGTTTACTTGCAAGGTCAGCAGTTAGATGATAGTGGAGAAATTGGGTCTCTTGTTTGGGAAGATTTTGACCTGTCTACCCCGGAAGTCTTGTGTGGATTATTTTCTTCCAAATTACCTAATACCGTGAGTGTTTGGTGGATTATTTTCTTCTGTGATTGTTTGACATGGATGGTATAATGTTTGGTGTTCAACTTACTTCATGATATTTTTGTAGGTGTATTTGGAAACTCCTAAGGGCGAAAAATTGGCAGAGGCACTACATTCTAAGGTTATATTGGTCAAAGACAATCTATACTTCTTTTGGGTTTAGATTAGATATGCAAACTAAGATGTGCTGGCTTAGAGTATAATTAATGAGATTAAGACTAAACTAGGGTGTTAACGAGGACTTAATAGACTTCTCATTACATTATATGTTTTTGTTAGGTTTCTTAATCAGTGATTATTAAACAGAGGTGTTTTGTTTGGCAGGGAGTACCTTACACTATTTACTGGAAAAATGAATTTTCAACGTATGCAGCTTCACATTTTCATCAAGCTTTTTTCTCAGTGGCACAGAGGTATTAGTCATCTACCATCTTGGATTGTCATGCTTTTTAAATATTACTGTTCCTGGCCAGTGTTGTTAACTAGAAGCTATAGTGGCATTATAGCGCTATAACATAGCAGAATTTGCACAAATCACTAAATCACTAGTGTTCCGTGATATGCTATTTAGTACAATTTTTTGTCAAATAACGGCTATAGCAGAATTTGAACAAATCACTATTGTTTTGAGGCACATTATTTAGTAGAATATGTAGTCAAATAGTACCATAGCACTGTTGTGTAGGGGAATTTGAACATATCGCTATTTTCCGCAATCCTTGTTTTACAATACTGTTCCCGGCCGTGCATCTCATTTTATGCAGATAGCAATAGGTTGCATTACTGTCACCACACTTCTCTCTTATTACTTCGGATTCCACCAATGAATCCATGGCATGAGAAGTGTAGCGACAAGAAAATGTTTATTTAATCATTACAACACACCTATTTCTCGAATAGTGTTTTTGTTTATGATAGTTTGTATCATGCATTGTAGTACATCCAGCCATACATGGGATGCTTTCCAACTTGCTCAGTCATCTTTTAGACTATACTGTGTGCAAAACGAGGTCATACCTCACAACAGTCAGAAGGGCAGCGGTAAGCTTGGGCCAAGAATTCTTGGGGAACCTCCTAACATTGAAGTTGGTCCATGTGAAGCAGACACGAAGGAAGAGGAAGAAGATTCACCTGAGACTAGTTCTTCTATAAAGATATATGATGATGATGTGAATACGAGATTTCTTCTTTGTGGATTTCCCTGCACAGTGGTAGGCTTGGATACTTTGGTTAATTAATTTTCAAGAAGTTTGTTATTTGTAATAGTTCTTCTTACAATGTGCCCTACCTGTTATAAACTGATTTATTTCATCTCTCTTTTCTCTTAAAAGGATGCGTGCTTATTGGGGTCATTAGAGGATGGACTCAATGCTCTCCTATGTACTGAAGTAAGTTTGTTTCACGCAGTTGCTTGCATTTGGTTTATCTGTTACTGCTTTTTGGATGCTCTGTATAAAATTGCAACTTTTCAGATAACTTCATATGAATGGCGTTACACAATTGTAGTAATTGTTGTAGGCTAGCTTGTGGTGAAACTCTACATGCTTATTAGAAGTGTCAAATTAAATTCAACTTTGAAGATAGTTTTATCTGAAAATAGTTTAGTATTATCGCATTTGTCACCATTTGGAGACAATGTAATCAATGTACTACCTCCGTCCCTAATTATAGGGCCCTTTTGGAAAAATAACGGGAATTAAGAAAATTGAAAGTGGTAATATATTTGTTTGTAATAGTGTATGTTTTCAAAATAATATTTAATGCTGATTGAAGAAAAATATATAAAATAAATAGGGGTATGTTGGTAAAGAATTAATTAATGTACTTGGAAATACAAAAGGGGTCTTATAAAAAGAGACAAAATAAAATTCTCATATGGGTCTTATATTTAGGGACGGAGGTAGTATTACTTAAGGCATATGCATGGATTAGTTCAAAACTAGTTTCACCATTATGTTTGTTCCTAACTGGGATCAGGTGTTACTGTTAACAAACCTAAAGAAGCTATGATACAAAATCAAGATGTGTATGTGCTGAAAAGTGCAATGGTATTTCCTTAAATCATTGAACGGAGTGTTGGGGGGTTAAGAATCAACACGAGAATAAAATAAGCGTTGTGGAGATGAGGATGTTACGTTGGATGTGTGGTAAGACTTAAACAGGATAGGATTATAAATGACAACATTAGAGAGAGTTGGGGTAGCTCCTATAGTAGTAAAGATGGTGGAAAATAGGCTTAGGTTGGGCATGTAGAGAGAAGGCATGTAGTTTCTGTAGTAAGGAGAGTAGACCTAGAAAAACTATAACAGAAACTATAAAGAAAGATTTAGAGATTAATGAGTTGGATCGAAATATGGTTTATGATAGAACATTATGGTGTAATTTGTTCCATGTAGCCAATCCCACTTATTGGGATAAAGCTTGGTGGTTGTGATAAAAAAACATGTCTCTTCCCTCATAATTTAAGTGATTGTTTTTAAGTGTTGCATTGAATATTTTTTAATTTACTCATGTATGTCTGTTTTCACTCTGGCTTTTCTACAGATACGGGGATGTAAACTTCAAAATCGGACAAGGTATTTGGTGGTTTTGAGAGTTCATACTCGTGTTTTCCGACGTTTTATTCAGTACAACACTTACATATTCTTTCCGTCTTTTACCTACAATGCTATTCTGTTTGTTAATTTCTGCAACTGTCGTAAATTTTGTAGTGCTCCACCACCACCTCTTCAAGCAGCAACATTCTCACGCGGCGTGGTGACCATGCGCTGTGATATATCCACGTCTAGTTCTGCTCATATATCACTTTTGGTGTCCGGTAGTGCAGACGCTTGTTTCAATGATCAGGCACGGGTGAATTGTATTGTCAGTGTTTGACTATTCACATGATTGCTCTCTTAACTTTTTACTGAGTACTTTTTTCTCTTATGTGTTTCCTCAGCTTTTGGAGAATCATATTAAGAAAGAGCTCACCGAGAATAGTCAACTTGTCCAGGCAATTTCTAGCCATGAACAAAATAAACTACCTTCATATGAGCCTCGAAGATCAGCTTCAGTAGCCTGTGGATCTAGTGTTTTTGAAGTTTGTATGCGTGTTCCTACATGGGCTTCGCAGGTTAACTGTTTTTTCTTTCTCAAGGTTTATGTCAGTTGGTCTAGGTTTCAAAAATTTAATTTAATGTTGTCAAATAGAAGCTATAGTGGCGCTGTAGTGCTATAAGCACAGAGGAATTTGAATAAATCTCTTATTCTGCAATACGATGTTTAGTACACGACGCTGTCAAATAGTTGCAACAACAGTGTTATAGCGTTGTAGCATAGAGGAATTTGAACAAACTGCTATTTTCACAATCCAGGTTTGGCAGCACAAACTTTCCGTTAAAAATAGCTGGTAAAAAAGAATGAAAATTTCATTATAATAATAAAGTTCTGTAGGGTGCACACCCAGGAGGTGCAGACACTTCAAAATTATAGCCGCACTCATGTTAGACAAAGTATATATGTTAGACACTTTATGGTATTCTAGATACCTGTAGCTTCGTTTGACAGTTTTTTCCTTCTAACTTCTATACCAATAGAGATAGGAACACTATGTATTTAGATAAATTGTACCTTTTATTTATGGCTACAATGAACCATACTTCATGGACTTTTTCTTTTTTCATTAATGGCTTCTTGGTATTTGTTAACAGGTTCTTAGACAACTTGCACCAAATGTGTCATACCGCTGCCTAGTTATGTTAGGCGTTGCTAGTATTCAAGGATTATCAGTTGCATCTTTTACTAAAGATGATGCAGAACGTTTTCTTTTCTTTTGTAATCGGCAGGAGAAAGATAACTGCTCCAAAGATATTGTTTTCTCTAGCCATCCTAGTTGGTTGATGCCTCCAGCACCTAGTCGAAAAAGATCCGAACCAGAATCATGCTCTAGAGTTAAATCTATCAATGCTAGTGGCGTGAAAGTTGAAGATAATGGAAGTGATAGGCAGAAATTAAGTTTTGCTGCAATGAGGCCAATCCCTCAGTCTCATCGCCAAAAGCTTCTCCCTTTTTCAGGATATTTTGAGGGAGAAAAATATGATGGAGACCGTGGAAAATCAAATCAGCCTCTTGTTCCAATTAAGCACAATGGTTTAGGTCCTCGTTCAGTTACAAACAGAAAATCTGTGTCAAACTCGTTTCAAGCTCACCAGATAATATCTTTGAATCCACTACCAATGAAAAAACATGGCTGCGACAGAGTTCCAATACGAGTTTGCTCAGAGGTGGTTTCCGCATGTTTTTGTTGACCTTTGCTACCTTCAGTCCTATTTTACGTCGGATCTAAAAAAATAATTCTATTGTTTTTCCCTATTGTGACAGGAGGAATTCCTGAAGGATGTAATGCAATTTCTGGTTCTTCGAGGGCATACTCGCCTCATTCCACAAGGTGGCCTTGCTGAGTTCCCTGATGCCGTTCTGAATGCTAAACGTCTGGATCTTTTTAACTTGTATAGGGAGGTAAGACTTTTGTACATGTGGAGTAAACAACACACTGCATAGTATTGTAGAAATTGTATCTAAGAAACTCGAGTATTTTAGGTGGTTTCAAGAGGAGGCTTTCATGTTGGGAATGGTATCAATTGGAAAGGACAAGTTTTCTCAAAGATGAGCAATCACACTCTGACACATAGAATGACAGTAAGGATTAAGAATTTTTTCTTTCTGTTCCTTAATAAACATTTCCTTGCATTATTATGCTCGTGCATTAGCTGAAACGGCTTTTACTTTTAGGAAAAGCACCAGCCTAGAATTTTACTTTTAGGAAAAGCACCAGGCATTCCCCTCTACCTAGATAATCTTACATTTTGAGTTCTACTGGTATGCACTTTTAGTAATCCATTCCTTATTAGGAATCTTGTACTTTTTCTTCTGCTGAGGTCTTGAATCTTGACACCTCAATGTTCCTAGTTTAGTATGATTTTATATATGTTAAGCATTCAGTTCTTTATTGTAGAGAAACTAGTAAGAAAGACATGGTTTTTGATAGAACACTATGGCGTCGTTTGATTCATGTAGCCGACTCCACTTAGTGGCGTCGTTTGATAGAACACTATGTTGTTGTTGTCAGTTCTTTAGTGTTGCTATATTGTTATGATCACCTAAAATGCAAATGGCTTGATCCGTTATTGTGTTTGCAGAGAAATTAAGCGACGAAGTTGGTTATTTTGTTGACACTTTTCTGTTTAATTTTTCAAACTTTATGAATAAATTGAGGACTTTTTCTTTTAATTGCATTGTGAAAATGATACTTTTGGGCATCCTGTATACAATATTATGGAAATTAATAATTTCTTTTTGCTGTTGTAGGGTGTTGGCAATACACTCAAAAGGCATTACGAAACTTATCTTTTAGAATATGAATTAGCTCATGATGATGTAGATGGCGAATGCTGCTTATTGTGTCACAGGTCTCCGTTTCTGTCTCTGTCTGAGTATGTGTGTAAGGTTGCAACGTTCTGTCTTATTGACTATAATTTACCTTTCATGTTGTGTCAACAACAGTAGCGCAGCAGGTGACTGGGTAAACTGTGGTATGTGTGGCGAGTGGGCTCATTTTGGTTGTGATAGGCGGCAAGGACTCGGAGCATTTAAGGTATTAACAACAATATCAGGCTAAGTTGCAACTGATCTATGCTATTTGAATCCTTCTGCCGACTTTATATTTGTTGGATTATGATCAATATAGGCAATTGCTTCTTTCTTTTTTTATATGAAATGAAACTGATAAAAGGTCCTGTTTGGATAATCAACTTAAACGCACTTACCACATAAGTGCTTATGCTAAAGTTATTTCTGCTACAAGCTGTTTTCTTAAACTATATTGGAGAGCTTATGAAAATAAGCTGAAAACAGCTTATGAACATGTCAGTAGTATTTTTCACATATGTACAAATTGTAACTAAATGAGTATACAAGAGAATGAGAGATGGAAATTTATATTATTTTCTTTAACCCTTTATGGTGAATGGCAGGACTACGCAAAAACTGATGGGCTGGAGTACGTTTGTCCACACTGCAGCATGTCAAATTTCAGTAAAAAATCGCAGAAAACTGCAAATGGTTATTAACAGGTTAAACAATGCTGTTTCTTTCCTAGAGCCAATGTACATGGCTAGTGTTAACAAATTTTCTTCTGTTTCTGTGATTGATCCTCAATTGGTAAAGGTAGGTTTGTAGGAGTGCAATTGTTTCAGTCTTGTTAATTAGTGATTTGGAATTTTGACACACTATGGTCACAAAAAAGGGCCATCAAAATTTTCTGGCATAACTGATATATATTCTCTTGAGAAAAAAATACAGGAAAATATTTGTATATTGAATGATTTTCCTTAGACTCAATTAGTTTACTTCTCAAGATGCAGAGATTGCAATTTATTCCGTATTGCTGCTGGAAATGTAACTCAGTAGTTATCAACATCTATGCATCTAAAATGATACATGTGTACTTTTGATTGAGTACATTTGTAGGTGTGCAAATGTGTTCCCTTGATAACATTTCAAGTAAATATTGATTGTTGATCAAATTTACTATTATTTGAAATTTATTGTTTCCACTGACTTAGATTCTTGTATACGTTACTGGTTGTGTTCATGAAATTTGCACCAATGAAACATACATGTTGACAATGATATGATTAGGAAAATGACAGTATAAAATTTGGCGAATGTACCTGACCATCTGTTTGTCTGCACGCGTGCCGTTTGTGAGCATGCTCGCCATAACACACCATGGACGCTTCTCATTCACTATAGATTCTGGCTTTAGTTTATATTGTGAATCGATTTAGTTTGTTTAAATTAATGGGATTGAATTCAATTTGTTTTCCTGAAAATGGATACCTTTGTTGTCCTTATATTGGAGAAGAGAGGTCTTGTGTGTGTAAATAATGCTAGCTCTGTGTCATTTTTTTTTCTCTTCATAGGCAGCCTTATAATAAGTATAAAGCATAAATGACGTATTGACTCTTTTTGCTAAAAAAAAAATAGCGGATAACTGATAAACTAACTTATAGAGGATGAAATTATAGTGGGCAGATGAGCTTATAACGGATGACTTATATGCTAGCTTATAGCTGATTGAATTTGTAATGTTTGGTAAATCTAGCGATTGAAGTAGTTTATAAATATGAAATGACATAAGCTCATAAAAATAAACTATAAGCTTGTGAGAAAGTGATTGTTATCAAACATATCTTTTTTAATCAAATGAGCTTATAAGTGGACAAAGACTCTATTCTAATAGGATCATGACAATTGACAATAGACCAATTTAAGTCTAAAGGTTTTTAACAGATGCCTCGTTATTTTTTTGTGCAGTTTATGTACTTACCTTCATATCTTGAATACTACTTTGAGTGATCCTGATAAACTGAGTCAAGGTTCCCTCTGAGAAGGTTTCCTTGGTTGTTGATTTTGAGAGGAACCTTGGCCCTAGTTGTTGATTCATTTGAGACTGAGGGGATCCTTCTAAGTTGGGTTATAAGTGTTAGAAAAAGGATTTTCCTTTTGATAATTACCTGTGTAGTACACTTGTTCAAATTCTCCTTCACATACACACTCAACATTATTACGACCAACAAACTCACACCTCGGAACTTCAACTTGTTGGGATTTTGCCTGTACTAGATAAGAGGCAGTGAGTTGTTTGGTAAGAGCTTCAAATTGGGCAACAATTAGCTTTTGACTTGCCATTAAAGTACTTTGATTATGAAGCTCCAAAATGCCTTTATTATTTGCACCCTTATCAATAAGGGCACGATATTCATTCTGAACCATGTTCTAAGATCTTTTGCCTATGTTTCGAATTTGGTCTTCATAGTGCATCCAGATGGGGCATCTAAGAACACTCTTGCTTGTGCTCCCAACCCTTATATGAATGTTTCCATCTGACTCATGTCATGAAGACCTTGTGTTGGACATCTTTTCTACAGTAGCTTGAACGAGTCACCTTGCTCAAAACTTGTGATCTTAGCCTGTGTTTTTAAGAACTTCCTAATTGGACAAAATTGCTATAATTTTACTTCCACCTCATCCTAAATTTGAATGGTACCACATGGGTTTGTGAGACAAGAAAGAGCTCGAATTTCTTATAAATGTATAATACAATGTTTAATTTTAATTATACAAAAATAACCTTGCAGAAAGTAACACATATAGTACTTCCAGTAATTCAGAATAAGAGGATACTTAAAGAAATTATGGTTTAGCTGTCATTGACCAACATTCATAAATGGAATAGTAAAGGACATCACGTGTTGTTGGCAAGGTATTTTTGGTATCACTTTATATGGTTGGTAATCCATATTCCATATTCCATACAAAATAAGCTAAACACTTGTTCAGTGATTCTATTTTCATCACACACATTCACAGAAATTCACAAAACATAGCAAAATATCACACACACACAACTTTGGATAAAAGGTAATTAATTACTTTAATCTATAGAACCCTTGTCAAATACAAAAAAAAATTTTGTCAAAATTACAACAAGTTCTTTCCAATTCTTAAAAGTTTTTCAAACTAAACATTTTGCCATAAAACAAAGCATTTCAGCAACAATTTATTTATGTAATTAAATAAATAATTATAACACAAAATATTTGAAAATCATGCAAAATATATTAACCAATATGAAACTTGTTCAATAATGATGTCTCTGTTACATGTGCTTAACCTCTGTTTTCTTAACAAACATATAGTACTAAGTACTAACTAACGATAATCACAGATTCAATATATTTTCATAAAATCACTAAATATTTCTTAATTACATCATTATCGTTAATCCATTCTTAAACACCTGAAATCCACCTAAACATCTCAGTAATCTCTTCACCAAAACCATTAGCATTAGCTTCAACGTCAAAATCTCCAACACCAGCTACGACGTCGTTTCGTCTACTACTACCAGTAAAGAATCTTCCAGAACCTGGAAACGACATCACTCTTGATAAACCATCAACGTAATCCTTCAACCAGTTACTTTCACCGATCAAACTCGCCTGAGAAGCCACCGGAGTCTCCACCTCCACCGCAATCACCGCCGCATCATCTTTTTCACCGGAAAATATTCTCCGATTAGTGTTTCCAACTGGAATCTCAGCTTCCTCATCGACGAAATACTCGAACGCGCCGACGGAGTAAGTCCTCCGGTCAGTTTCTCCGGCGACATTGTTATTGTTATTGTCAGTTACGGTTGCTTCACGGCGGTTACTGATGTTTCCTATCTCCAAACGGAAGCTGTTGTTACCGGAAGAAGTGGAAGATGGACGGAAAATCTTCATAATCTCTGATTCCGAAGCGAATACGGATGATCGACATAACGGACAGGTTTGATTCGACGATAACCAAGCGTCGATGCATTCAGTATGAAATGCGTGACAGCAGAGAGGAAGAAGACGAAGGAGATCGTTTTGCTCGAACTTTGATAAACAAACGGCACAGTCGCCGGAGATGACGGTGGAGGAACGGCGTTTGATGGAGGAGAATGTGAAAATCGGAAGAGAATCAACGACGGAAGATGAAGTTGATGAAGTAGGCGTCACCGGAGAAACTCTAACAGTGGAGGAGGATGACGGAGAGAAACGGCGGCGACGGAGGATGAAGTAGAGAATGAAGAAAACGGTGACGGTAACGGCGAAAACGGTTACGGTTATGAGAAGGTTGTGTGAAGAATTTGTGTTTCCCATTTTCACGTTGTGTGTGTTGTTGTTACAGTGAAACTAACAATGTTTTTGAGATTTTGAAGTAGAAAAAGAAAAGAATGAAATAAATGATGACGTGGCATGTAATGTGAGAGAGAGAGAGAGGTGTTGAGGTTTGGTTGTTATTGTTATTGTTATGGTGAAGTTGGTGAAAGCATTTTGGTGTGGTTATGAAAAACAGAACAATTGTTGAGCAGGTTTGTACATATGACTATGGAGAAGGACTGTCTTTGTCTTTTTCCTCATATGTGTTCATGTAGCAAATTTGTTTTGCTCATGTTTGGTCCTATTTCATTCTTTTTCCCTTTTAAAAGTTTATGAAAACTCATCTGTATTTTTTGCTTGCCATTTGTTTACCAAATATTGGTTAAATAAAGAAATAATTTACCATTAAAGAAAAGGATGGTGTTTGGCAGTCAAAAATGATTTTGTAGAAAAACGAATCAAAGAGAAAAAAACAAGCCTATACATGCTTAATGTGATACAACCACACACTTCTTTTGTGCTAGTGTTCATTTGTGTATGTTCTGTATACTATAGTTAAGTGACATTGTAATGAATGACTTTTTTTTTTTAGGGAAATAATGAATAATTGTATTCAATTTTGATGTAGGTTCTACATTTTTGGTTAATTAAGTGTGAGAGACTCTTAGTATTATTGGTTTAATTATTTATGGTCTATTTTTGGGATAGTGAACACAAACAATCCTCTAATTTTGGATTGAATTTTGAATTAGCATTTATTTGGTCCTACGACAAGTTTGCCAAGACTTCTGTGACACAGAAGCTTAGTTTTGTAGCTTATTAGAAATCACAGTAGGAGCAAGGTGGATGTGTGTTTGAAGCCTCTAATGTGCAATCAAACAAGCACTTTGTAATTTGAAAGAGCACTATTAAACAACTGAATTTAATTAGTAGTAGTATTTCCTTACAATACAATGCAAAGTACAATATCTCTTTTCCTTACAGTGTCACAAATTCATTAGCATGGTTCTATGAACCAAATGTGGCTTCTAAGGTTGATGATAAGAAATTTTCAAGTTCCAATTCAAAGGTGAAAATTCTGTTAACGTTAATAATAAGGCGAAATGTTAACATTTTAAACTAAGATATGGTTTTTATTGGTAGGGGTTGATATTGAGATAAATATCGGATCAAATTTTGCCTTTAACAATATGGCAAAAGACACGCACTGCTACACATGCTAAAAATACGTCACCTATACAATATGAGAATAAGAGAGTGAGTGTCAATAACATTCCCCATTCACATAACCATACCCTCAACAATTTTCCAGATTGAACAAAAAATTTCCATCGTTAGGGCATGTTTCGAGAGACTTAGTTTTTAAGTTTTATTTTTATTTTCTTTATAGTTTAAATAAACTATATATTTGGATACTCTTCATTGGTTTGATCATTCCCTCCCTTAATTATGTTTATTGATACTAGGGGTGTTCAAAACCGAACCAACTCAAGAGAAAAACTGCAAACCAAACTAATTCAAACCGAAACTGCAAAAAACCGTACTTGGTTCGGATGAATTCGAATGACTTTTACACTGAACCGCGCGGTTCGGTTTGGTTTGTGGTTTGCATCTCAGCAACCGAATCAAACCAAACCAAACCGCAAGAATAATCAATATTACTTAAACTTGTATTAGCCCAATTACATAGCCCAAGAATAATCTCTTCTGATTCGATTTTTCCATTGTTGCACCATCATGTTCGATTCTAATTCCTTTCCATCTCCTTCAATTAATTTCTAGTGATGAATTTGTTTTCTTTTCTTCCCAATAATTTGTTTCATGCTTATGTTTCTTCTTAATTTTACCTATTTTGATATAAATTTTGTTTGGTTTTAATTTGGTTAGTTATAATTTTATGTAACTTTATGCATTGTCTATATATTTTGTGATGAGTGACTTTATAATTTGTATGTAATTTTATCCACTTGTGTTGTTTCCTCTTATGAGTAATGAGTGATAATGATTCCATGATATTTTTGTTTAATTGTGCTTCGATCAGTCATATTTGATTTATGACATAAGTTTTGTTTGATTTTAATCTGGTTAGTTATAATTTTACTTATTTTGATCAGCCATATAACTTTGCTGGTATGTTCTGCCATTTTATGACATAGGTAATACATGACTATATTAAGGTAGAACAATATATTGTTGGTATTGAAAATAAAAGTTTAGGATCTATGCAATTCATGTATAGTCATATTTTATCATGTAAACAACAAAATAAAATCTTCTATGTTTATTTTGTAATAAGTTGGCAATATTAGAGTTAATGTAATATTTTTTTATCTCGCGATAAACCGCATCAACCGAACCAATCCAAACCGCATTGGTTTGGTTTGGTTTGGATGACTTTTTAAAAATCAACTAAACCAAACCAAACCGCATGGTTTTTGATCTCGCGGTTTGGATGCCTTTTATGCTCAAAATTGAACCAAACCGCACCGCGAACACCCCTACTTGATACCAAGATTAATTGTTTGTTTATTTATCTATTTATTTCAAGAAATAAGAGGCATTTTCTTTACAATGTCAAGACCAAATACTTCAGTTTCTAATTAAATAATTCTAAGCAAGTTCTTTTACGATAATATTGAACATGATGAACATGCTTCTCTTTAGGCGTATATGTGAAACTCTTTTTTCAACACTTTCTCTAATATTTATTCTCTCATTTGATGAATTTTACTTGCATTTCACCATTTTATGTGGAACACATTTCCAAAGTGCAAGACCCATATTGATTTCATTCAATAAAAATAAAAAATGTTACAAAAAATATTAAAAAATGGGCATCGTAACACTCGTGTTAGAATAAGGAGAAGAGGGTGGAAACAAGTTGTAGTCTTGTAACTTTTGCTTGTTAAAAAAAGAGTCTTGTAACTTTTTTAATTTTTTTAGAAGTTATTTATTATTTTTAATCTAGAACTAGTGGAGCTGGAATGCATGTGTTCTCAAATTATGGAAATGAGGAGTACAGAGCTAAATTGAAATCAATTGTTGAATTCACTTAAAATTAGAGTGAAACTGAAGCATGTTTCATTACCAACCTAGAAAGCACAATAGAGAACTTCATTAAAAAGAAGGAAAAGTGACCCATTAGAGAGAACACTTAGCTTAGAAGATAGAGACCATCTTAAAGCTGTCATGTGTAGAATTTTCTATTCATCTGAGAAACCATTATTATTGAATTCTTACTTGTTTGATGCAAATAATAATATCAGTGGTTTTCTACCATCCGAATATAATACTTTAAGGATATATAACTTCCTTACAACACGAGATAACACATGTTGAGAGGTTGCTTAAGCCAATTAAATGAACTTGAAAGACAAAATGGCTGAGCATAGTTTCTAATGCATGAGCATGTTCAATGAGAAAACCTTTCATTAGTTTTATAGCCAAGTTATTTTCTTAAAAGTATTTTATGCTTAAGATGAAATTAAAAGCAAATACTCCCTCCGTCCCTTAATGTAGACACACATTGCCTTTTTCACATTTCTTAAGAAAAGTTGTCAGTGTAGTTAATGTGTCTGTTTTCTGTGTTAATATTACGAAATTGTCCTTTGTTTGTATGTGTATTAAATTTGACTTTTCATATATCAAGACAAGATAGTAGTATTAACTAGGGGTATGTTCAGGAAATAAATAATAAATGCATCTAGTAATTTGAAAAGAGGTTTACATTTAGGGACAAAAATAAAATCAAATGGGTGCTTAGATATAGAGATGGAGGAAGTATTATATAAGAAAATGTGGTCTAAGTCGTGCAACGAGATATATATCCACATAGAGGAATAAGTGTTTTGAAGAAGTTTTTTACAATATAAGAAATGTTTCACTTGAATATACAATTTTGTCATCAAAAGCTAATGCTATTGCATCTTTTGACTCCATTGAAAATTGGTGGACGTTAGATCCTAAATTTTGATGGACAATGCATAGTTCTTCAACCCCTCTTCTTCAAAAGTTTGCTTTGAAACTTCTTGTGCAGCCTACCTCTTCTTTTTGTTGTAAAAGGAATTGAAGTACTTATTCATTCATAGTTGGAAAAGAAACAAGTTAAATCCTCAAAGATCAAAAGACTTGGCTTATATGTACACACACAAATGCGAGGCTTTTGTATAGGAAAAGAGAAGAATACAAGGAGGAGTACTAAGATGTGGAACATTAGAAGAGACTAGAGAGATATGATATAACTTTAGAGAAATGTTTTTTTTTTTTTGAAAGATTTAGAGAAATGTTTTGTGGACACACAACTGAACATTCGACACTATATAAACATACATTTTGGATAGAGTTTGTATTTCTTAATAATTATCATTTTCTCTCGCCTAATGAAAATCAAACTGGATCATGCGTGTATTTTATAGAATATCAGTTACGGTGGCACATTACGATGGCACGTTTTGTATGTCTAACTAATATGGATGTTGAAATAATTAGTTGTATTATCATCTATTGAAACAAATCTCAAAGTTGTCATATGGCTATTACTTTTCACATTCTACGTGTTTTCTCACGCATTCTATTTATTATTTTTTCAAAACACTCTTCGTTCGGATTATATAATCTGAACTCCTACAAAGGAATTTTCGAATTATATAATCGGAACTATGGTGAAACCCATAAAATGACTTTGTACTTGATAACAAAAGTCTTTGACGACCATCATACAATACCCACGATCATACGATCTCCAAAAAAACTACAAGTGTGTTTAAGGATGAGAAGTGGAGAATTAATGAAAAAGTTGAAGGATGATAGACTATTATAAAGAAAATGTTCCTGGATTGTAACTACGATCAAAAGAAATGTGTTTAACCTTTAAAACTCAATTAACACACCATAAATAGTCATAACCTAAGGTGTAAAGCCACTGTCCACGATCTAGGACAATTCAAATTATATAATCCAAACACTTTAGAAACAATTCAGATTATATAATCTGAATTGTCATAGACTGTGTTTAAACTTGAGTTCAATTTATATTTGATCTGAACATAAAAGCATTAAGCACAAACTATATTGTATAAACTAGATTTACAATTATCAGGAGATAGAGTTTACAAATTACATGATCAAAAACTAGAACAAAGTCATCTAAGACCTAATCACAAATGAACTAGTTACTCAAGGCTAAATCATAAATAACTAATACAAGAATAACATTCGTTAAATAATTGGATGGATGACCGACTGACTATGAGTTTTGATAGTTTTCCACCCGGTCTCCATTTCTTCAGCTCCAAAAATGTGGTTTTTCTCTCCACATTTCAAACCTTTTGCACGAAAACTAACGTGGCTTTTATAGATCTTTATTTCGTAACGTTCAAATTGTGTCACGATTTGCGAAAATGTGTTACGATCCTTCAATAAAATTTAAATTTTAGACTTGGTGCTTCTCAAATCGTGTCCCAATTTAAATAAATTGTGACACAATGTTTGTCGATTTGAAACTCTTGAAATTGGTAGCAAAATTGTGTCATGATGTACAGAAATCGTGACACGATTCTTCTTATCCCTGTTTCCTCATTTTTTTGTCATTTTCAGCTTCATAACCACTCAAAATTTTCAGCTTCATAACTACTCAAAATTATTTTATCTCTATTAGAAATGCATAAAAACAACTAACAAAATAGCATACGACCTAGTGTCACCATCATTGATGGTGGTTTAGATACCCTCCAAAGTTGGGAGGGGGTATAACCTGTGTGGTATTGTGCTCGTTGAGATGATTCAACGTCTCTTGGAGTTGGAGTGGGATGTTGTATGCCAACACTCCTATCGGTGAAAAATCAATGTATACATGCTTTAGCGAATCCTCTTTCAAAAATAAAATAAAATGCTTTAGCGAATCTTGGTTGCTTTTTAGATTCAAATGTGTCTTTTAAGACGTATCCATCTTATTTTAGACATTTGTTAGAAATTGATATATTGGGGATAACTATTCCTTATTTAGTAGTAGTTTGGTCTCTCTCTTCTCAGGCCTTTGACTCTCCATATAACAAAAAGAAATATATAAATCATCTCACACAACATGATGTTAGTGTATTTGATTTTTTTTTTTTAATATTCCAAATCAAGTTCAAATATAATCACATTCTTCTAATTTATGATTTATTATTTAAGCAAATTCATGAAATGTTAGATTACTGGTAAAAATTAGACTTTGTAATCTTAAAGGTCCAAAAGATGAATTGTAAAATAGTGCCACATTATTTAATACTCCATCTGTTTCAAAATACATGTCCAATTTTTGCAATGTGCACTATTCATTTGATTTACTTTGACTATACTTTTTAATTAATGTATAAATACAAATATTAACATGTAAAACGTTGTTTGATTTGTCTCGACAAATATTTTCAAAATATTAAATTTTTATATTTTTTTACTTTAGATAATTAAAGATATTAACGGTCAAAATTGTGCATTGACATATGTGAAGTGATTGACTTGGACATGTATTTTGAAACGGAAGGAGTATATATTTCTCTCCCTCTATATACATTTTTTTTTATAAAAAATATTTAGTAAATCTTTAATAAAATTTTACTAACTTATAATTGATAATTTTTATTTATAATAATTTTATTGATTTTTATTTTGAAATAGTAAAATAAAATAAATTAAAGGATAAAATAATTTGAATGAAATTAAGCTTTATTTATTGAAGCATTTAATTTTGTCAAAAGAAAATCTAAACATTTAACAAATAATTTGACCAATTTTTGTCATAAAAATGGATTGGACCTACATAAAATTATTACTTTTCTTGTAAAAAAAACAAGAAAACTTTTATATATGACATAATAAGATAATATTTTAATTTTGTTAAAGGGTAATGTGTAAGCTTCTACAATGAGCTATACAAGTTGAAAAAAAGGGTTTAAGGGTCGAAACACACATCACCACTTCACACACTCAAAAACGTAACAACACAGTAACGTGACGCGTGAGATACTTCATTTCAACTCTGTGAAAGGTAACAGTAACACACTTTAACAAATACAATTACTGCTACATAAACATTTTTTTTTCTTACGTTTTATTGTTCGATCCAATTTTCGATTCATAATCTCCTTCGATTTCAAAGTTGACCTTTCAATCCCTAGGTATTGTTTCTTCGATTTCATTATTGTTGCATGTTTTTGTATAATCTCGATCTCATTGATTTTACTGCTTCAATTTCTTTGTTTTATTTAGTTTCAATTGGATTAGATTAACCTTTTTTTTGTTGCGTGATTTCACAGTTTTCTGCTCTTGTTTTTCTCTCTGATTCTGAATCTATGAAATTAATTTCAATAGTGTATATATTATCATCATTATAATTGTGTTTTGTGAAACTTAGATTGGGTTTTCATTTTTTTTTTTAACTTTATCTTAATTGTGGTGTTTCGGTTAATTATTTCTTAATTGTTGATTTTCTGATTAAAATGTTATGTAATATGATGTTTATAGATTAAATCAGGAGTAGTAACAATTAATAACAAACTGACAAGAGTTTTTTGTTTTGTTTATTTTAGGTTTTTTTTTAACCTTGTAAGAGGTTGTTGGGTACTGAAGGTTAGCGACGATGGCGGCTTCGGAGGAGACAAGTGCATTGTTCCCAATTTTCATATTGACAATAATGGCCATTCCTATAGTTCCTTATACGATAACAAAGTTGTGTCGTGCGGCTTCCAAGAAATCGAAGAGCATTCACTGTCAGTGCAATGACTGCTCTCGATCAGGGAAGTACCGCAAATCCATCTTTCAAAGGGTGAGATCAATTTTCACATATCTGTGTTTTTATGGGTTGAAATTGTTGCATATTATTTACTTTCACTTGTGAGATTTAATCCGGAATTCTGATTTGTGTTTGTTTGTTTCTTTGATTTTGCAGATTTCGAATGTCTCGACGTATAATAACTTGACATTGTTACTGCTTTGGGTGATTATGATTATTCTGGTTTATTACATAAAGTCTATGAGTAGTGAGGTAAACAATCGCTTGTTAAATTGAATTTCTTGATTTCACTGCATGAGATTTGAATTTAGTATTGATGGGTGTTGTGTATGTTGTATAACATTTCACTTATTTGCCGAGTGTTCGAATGGGATGTGGTGTGTTCTGAGATTTCTCGTCTAAATTTTATGCAGATCACAGTTTTTGATCCTTTTAGTATTCTTGGATTAGAGCCTGGAGCAGCTGAGTCTGAAATTAAGAAAAAATATAGGAGACTTTCTATTCAGTACCATCCTGATAAAAATCCAGACCCAGGTTGAAGACGTTTCTCATTTTTGCAAACTTCGATGTTTGCAAGAAAACGTGCTTTATGCAATTACCCATGTAACTGATATTGTTTTTATTCGTTTTGTTTCAGAGGCACACAAGTACTTTGTTGAGCACATTGCTAAGGCTTATCAAGCTCTGACTGATCCAGTAGCTCGTGAAAATTACGAGAAATATGGCCATCCTGATGGCAGACAGGTAATAAAACTGCAATGCAATAAAACTGTATTTTTGTTTGCATTAGGAAAATATATAGTGGGCCACTGCTTGTATTCAGAGTTGGGCTTTGGCCCAATCCTGTCCTTTTCCTAAGTCAGAATTCTGTTAGTCACTGTTGGAAATTCAGTTTATTACAGTTATGAATTCAGTTAATCACAGTTAGGAATTCAGTTAGTAGCTGTTAGGAATTCAGTTAGAAGGTAGTTACATCTAGCTGTACTATAAATACACCACTGTACTCTTGGGCCAATCAGAATAAAATATACAAAGATTATCTCATCTCTGATTCTCTAGTATTCTCTCTCTTTCCTTCACTTTCCCTTTCTTTCTATGCATTTCAGTTTCTGATAGTTTACATTCTGGTGGGGTATGTGGAATATTTTATTGCAGGGATTTCAAATGGGTATAGCTCTCCCTCAATTCCTTCTGAATATTGATGGGGCATCTGGTGGGATACTTTTGCTTTGGATTGTTGGTATTTGCATTCTCTTGCCATTGGTCATTGCTGTTGTCTATCTCTCAAGATCATCAAAGTATACTGGAAACTATGTGATGCATCAAACACTTTCCACTTACTATTACTTCATGAAGCCTTCTTTGGCCCCTAGGTATATTTCTTGTGCAATTCTTTTTGTCAAATTTGGGTGAGAACCCACACCATCTATCTTGCATTCTTGTTATTATTTTTGATGTGAATATTATTATGTTCAGCAAAGTCATGGATGTCTTCACAAAGGCTGCTGAATACATGGAAATTCCAGTTCGAAGGACCGATGATGAACCTCTTCAGAAGCTTTTTATGTTGGTAAGGAGTGAGTTGAATCTTGACCTCAAGAACATTAAGCAAGAGCAGGCCAAGTTTTGGAAGCAGCATCCTGCACTAGTTAAGGTATCTTATTGTATGGCTGGCTATGCCAAATAGATTATTCTTTTTTTATTGGTACATACATATTCTATTCTGATTTCAATTAGTCGTTTGTGTGCTCACAACCATGCTATTTTCTTTTAGACGGAGCTGTTAGTTCAAGCTCAGTTGACTCGTGAATTTGCCGCCTTGTCTCCATCTTTAGCAAGTGATTTCAGACGGATTTTGGAAACAGCACCTCGCCTGCTTGAAGAGCTAATGAAGGTGACTGACTGACTGACTATTTCTCTTCTGCTTCTTGGTAGACTAGATTCAATGTTCTTGCTTTCTTTATCATGTAGTTCCCTTTAGTCTGCACCCTATTCTGAAAATTGTTGTTTCAGAGCATTGCTTCAATAACAAAATTTTGAAACACTAAACCCTTAAATATTTTCCAATGCATACTAAATCACTGCATGTACCCATGCCTTGATCCAATTTAAACAATTATAATTTATTGAGTTTTAGTCACTTGTCAAGTTGCTTTAAGACAGTAGTCACAGTGATAGAAAGCAGTCAATGGCTGAATTGGATTTTATTAAAACTGCATTTTAGAGGAATTGAAATTGTGTATGGTTAATGCAAGATAAGTTTTAAATAAACGCCTTAAGGAAGCATGTAGATTATATTCAGTTTTCCCTCATACAAATGTATTGGAAGTTGGAACATGGTTTTATATTATGAAAGGAACTAAATAGTGGTTGTAACTATCTTTAGATGCGTGGTTTATGTTATTGATAACTATATGCAAAGAATAATGTTATATATGATGATATTCACCAACTCAAGCCCAAATGTTTTTGCAAATACGTTACTTAATTTCTCCGAAATTTTCTAAAACTAAAGAAATAAAAAGAAACAGGCTGAACAGCACTTGCGGTAAGCCATTCCTGTGAGTGGGTTAATATGAAATGTTTTGATAGATGTTAGTATTTTCCTTATTGAATTACTAGGACTGCTAAGCTTTTCAGTACCGAAGCTAAGATGATAACCACATTTAAAATGAAGCACATTTGCACCCTATGATCATCAAGTTTTTCTTGTCATCATTGTCTTATGTGATGGATATACGATATTTATGTTTCTTTATTTATTGTTTTTAACCTATTATATTTGCATTTCCCTCATTGTTTAATGCTCTGGTCTCTGTAAAAGATGGCAGTTATACCACGGAATGCTCAGGGACATGGGTGGCTGAGACCTGCGATCGGTGTTGTTGAGCTCTCTCAATGTATCATCCAGGTAATGAATCTAAGTCAATGTAAAGTATTACTATTGGGTCATTTTTATTTCCTCCAATTGCATTTTGACATATGCGCGGAAACGAAGGAATTACATTTAACTGATACATTTAAACCCTTAGCCTGGCTAAGGGTTGTGGTGATACCCTGATCTGGGAATGGTGCAAATTCCCCTTCTCCTATACTTTCTTTCACAACAATAAAAATATGGAATCAAATTTAATTGCTTATAATGAAAGATGTATGTAATGACTAAAGAATAATGTAATTGTAAATTAAATTTCTACAGTTTCCTTTGTCTCTGGTATATTATATTCAATCAAGACCATTATTCAAGGAGGGTCAATATTCGGTCAAGTTCCTCTATTCATTTCATACTCTATTATTATAGAAGTTTTCATCATAGGATACGGATGTGCTATTTTGCTTAATTATTACAATTTTTATATGTAAAAACTGTTTAAAAGTGCTTGTGCTTGTTGAATGCTATAAAAAAAAAATTGGAATTTTCCTTTAGTACCTTTTGGTTCTTATTCTGATGCCTTTTGGGTTATGCTGCGCGAATTGATATGTTCTTAGTTAAGGATGAAAGGTTGTCCGGTTAGTTTAATTTTATGGTATGGAATCAAGTTGTGCAATTTTCATTTTGTTTTTGTTTGTTTCCTTGTTCAACAAAGCATTCTAGCTGCTTATTTTACCAACTAATATTATTGCTCTCAGTATTTTAAAACAACTTTAATATGAATTTATTTTCTGATTTATGACCTCCTATGCAGGCTGTTCCTCTCAGTGCTAGAAAGACCACCGGTGGATCACCTGAAGGCATTGCACCATTTCTGCAGCTGCCCCATATTAGTGAGTCTGTTGTTAAGAAGGTGGCCCGTAAGGTGCGTCAAAACGCTACATATGGTTAAATATTCCTGCTCTAAATGCTTGTGTCCATGCTATTTCTTGTGTATTTACATCGTCTAATGTTCTCGAGGGTTAACATACCTGCAAACCATTTATGCACTTTTTTCTATGAATTCCAATTGTAGCTACTCGTTTGATCCAGTTCAATATAAGTCTGATTTCTGCCAAGTGTTCTATGTACCATATATACGGATTAAGGGATATTCTTCGTATTGGTTCTAGTGGCTGTATTATTAATTATGTGAAAATGCTATAGTTGGCCCACAGTGTTGTGACTGATGGCTGTTTGAAATTTAAATTTAAATGTTGGATTTCCAATTGATTTTTATGTCATACTGAATTTCCAATTTGATCCCATGCTCACGACTGTCGGAAGTTGGAACTAACCATTTTTCTTCTTCCTCTGCAGAAGGTAAGAACATTTCAGGAACTTTATGAGATGGACTCACAGGAGCGAGCTGAGCTACTTACTCAAACAGCAGGGTTATCATCTGAAGAAGTACTAGACGTTGAGATTGTCCTGGATATGATGCCTTCCTTGACCCTTGATGTAACATGTGAGACTGAAGGAGAAGAGGGTATACAAGAAGGTGACATTGTTACCATCCATGCTTGGATTAATAATAAAAGGGGTAATGGCCTGATTGCGGCCCTTCCCCATGCCCCTCACTACCCATTTCACAAGGAAGAGAATTTCTGGTTTTTGCTTGCGGATTCTGTTTCAAACAATGTGTGGTTTTTTCAGAAGGTTAGTTTCATGGATGAAGGTGCTGCTGTAACTGCTGCTTCTAAGGCAATTGCAGAATCTAAGGAGGGTTCCGGAGCAAGCCCGAAGGAGACCAGTAAGGCAGTTGCTGAAGCAGTGGAGAAGGTGAAGGGGGGCTCTAGATTGGTAATGGGCAAGTTCCAGGCCCCATCAGAGGGTAACTATAATTTGACTTGCTATTGTTTGTGCGACTCTTGGTTGGGCTGTGACAGGAAGACAAATATAAAGTTCAAAGTTTTGAAACGGACCCGGGCTGGCACTAGGGGTGCTGTTTTGGCTGATGAGGGACCTATCATGGAGGATGGAGTTGAGGAGGATGAGGACAATGAGGATGAGGAGTATGATGACGACTACGAGAGTGAGTATAGTGAAGACGAAGAAGATGATCAAAACTCAAAAAATAAGAATCAAGCTGCTAATGGAACCACGAATAAAAATGGCGAAGCTGCCGAAAGTTCCGGCTCTGATGAAGAATGAGATTTTTTTTTTGTTTTTGTTTTTCAAAAGGATACTAGAACCATACTCTCATCTTTTTGTTCCTCTTGGTTAGCAGAAGATGAATTGTAGCAATAGTCATCTATACTGTCCCATCTTAGTTTATCTGTTGGGCTACATTCATACTTGGACTTCTGTTCTTACCTTTATTCAGCTGATATCATGATTAAATTTTCATGTTATCTGAAACATTTAAAGTATGGAAAATGAGTTTAAGGATTAAATTTTGGTTCAGTTTCCGTTTTCGGACGCATCTAAGTTTTGTATTAGATATCTAAGTAGCCCTTTGGTTTTGCATCTGAAGTATGGAAAATGAGTCACATTGATAGCATTTCTTTATGAGAGATGCCTTATTGAGTGAATGGACTGGAATTATGGATATTCAAAAGGGAGATTCTTTTCACTCTCAATATCACCTCAGAACATAGTCAACCCATATGATTTTAGTTTTTATTTTATTTTTTAGAAATGAATATTACCAACAAAAACACATTCAATCCACATATCTTTGATTGCTTGAATAGAGGCAATTCAAACTCGTTTATTTTCTATTGGCATCCACAATGCCTTTTATCACATGCTTTTTTTTTCTGATTTGTTATCATATGCCTTTTTTTTAAGCATTGAAAACGTGCAAGTATATAGCTACTATAGCCGATCTTTAAAACATAAAACCACATTGCTTTTTGACATGGATTTCTTTTCCTATTTTCTGCTTAATGTCTCTATCTAAAAGCTGTATAATACTAGTATAATTTTGTGAATCAGGACGTCAATAAGATAATTAACGTGTTTAGTAATAAGAAATTAAGAAAGAAGAGATGATACAAAGTTGGATCAAACCAATCAATGTTTTGTACAATCTTTGATTATTTTTAAATTTTGATTAAACAAAGAATTACATTGATAAGATGAGCATAATTTTAGGAGAGATTGAGGAGGATTTACACTTTCGTTTACATAAAGAAAGTTCTTTCCAACTTTTAAATAAATATTGTCATCTCTTACATTACTGTTTAATTTATACATGAAAAAAAGTTTCGCGCATGCATCTAATGTTGTGTTGCTATATCTAAGTATGACATGCTATGTGTTTTAATTCATTAATTGATGTGACAATATACGTATGTATAAAATAAATTTACACTGACAGTGCATATAAATTAACCTTCTATGATTTAATAGTTCATAGTTTTCTACATCCGCGCAACAGGTGGGTACATTCTAGTTTATTCTTAAAGGTGGAGATTGAGGTATTTGTTCTCTATAATTTATATCTCCCTCTTTTTTTCTTTTTTTTTAAGAAATATTCTTTATATGTCTTAATTAACCCTTTGAATGACGACAGTATTTTTAATAACACGGTTAAACGGGTGGATAACACATTGGAGGAGATTAAGCTTTTATTGTGGCAATGGAGTTTGGGGGAGAATTAACCCTCTGGCTTGTTTGTATCACGAAAGGATTTGGAACCTAAGAGACTGTTGTTGAGGCAAGGGACAGGGCCATCCCCAAGGGCGTGCAAACAGCTCTTATCCCACAACAAAGTACAAATAACTTATAAGCTAGCTTATCGATTATAAGATTAAGTTACTCGGTTGGTGTATTTAAAAATGAAAAGTAAACCCTCCCCTCCCTTTTCCTCCTAAACCCTCCATCCAAACACACCCTAAGAGATTTTTAACTTACTCGGTTGGTGACTATAACACTATCTTGGGTGCTCATGATCATGAACATAGAAGTTTCCACAGTCCTTCAAACCTTCCTATAGAAGAATTTCAAGCCTGACTGATGCTAACAATTTAATCCACATCCCAATAGGGGGAGATGCTTTCACTTAGTTTCATGGATAAATTCTTGTTCTTCTTCAACCTGCACTACTCTTACAAGAAATCACTCTTACCATTTTCCTTTGCCCCTAGAGTTTCAACATGCTGAGGTTAGAGTTGCTTCTCAATTCATACTTATGAAGATTTGGATCTCTCATCCAAATTATATAAATGATATAAAAATTGTTGGTCAACAAATATTGTTGAATGTCCTATTTTTATTCTTAATCAAAAGTTGAAAGAATTTAAACGATTCATTTGAAGATTTGAACAAGACTGTCATTGGAGAGATCCATTCTCAAGTCAGATAATTGACTGAGGCAAGCCTTGATACAATTCAAGAACTAAACAACATTGTTTGCCAAACTAATTCTCTACTGGAGCATGAGAAGAAGGCTCAAACTGAAAGAACACTACATATATTCGTTTTATAAAATAGTCAAAGTTAGACATTTTATTATACTAATCACATCTCTCAAAGATGGTGATGACTTGATCACAGAACCTAAAGATTTAGCTACTCATATGGCTAATCACTTTGATTAGCTATTGAATTTGTAAAGACAATGGCTTGATTGAAGACGTGATTCCCAATTTGGTGATAGGTAATGTGAGCAACATGCTTATTGCTTACCATGCTTCCTACTAATGAAATTCACAATGTTGTTTTTCTCTTTGAATAAAGAGGGTGCACCTAGTCCATATGGTTTTGGGGCTTTTTTATTTTTTTTTATTTCAAACCTTTTGGGAAATTATTTGACATGAATTCTTCACTAAAGGTTGGATTCACCAAACATGAATGCAAACACGATTGTTCTCATCCCAAAAGTGTCAAATGTTGATATTGTGGATCAATTTGGTCATATAGCAATAACCAATTTTAATTATAGACTAGCCCAAATTATGCCTTACTTTGTGTCTGCTGAGCAAAAAGGTTTCATAAAAGGAAGACATATTGGTGACTTCTAAAGCTATTAATATTCTACACAACAAAGTTTTTGGGGTAAATATTACACTTAAGATAAACATTAGGAGAGCTTTTGACACTGTTGGATGAAAATTCTTGTTGAAGGTTCTCAATGCTTTTGGCTTTAGTCCAACTTTCTGTAAGTGAATTAAAGTCATTCTTCACTCAGCAAGGCTATCTATCACTCTTGATGGTAAGAAATTGGGTTACTTTCATTGTAAAAGAGGAGTAAAGCAAGGCGACCCCTTATCTCCATTTGCTTCTTTGCCTTGCTGAAGATGTTCTTAGTAGAGCCATAACCAGGCTTTTTCGAAAATGGTTCTATTAATATGATTAGAGGCCCTCGTGGCTCTGTTGTGCTCCTCGTTTCCTTTATGCAGATGACATCATGATTTTATGCGAAGGAAAGAGCTCAAACATTCAATCTATTGCATCCTTTTGAGAAATATACTAAGATCTCTGGGCAATTTGTGAACCCTCAAAAGTCCACAATATTTTCAAGATCAATCTTGCTTCAAAGTTTAATACACTTAGCTTATATTCTTGGTTCTAATATAGAGACTATTCATTTTACTTATCTATGTGTCCACATCTTTTTAAAGGAAGACCTAAAGCTTCTAAAGGAAGACTTATAGTGTTGATAAAGTTAAAGTCATGCTGTCCTCGTGAGCTTAACTCAGTTGGTTGGGACAATGCATAAAAATGCAAGGTCCGGAGTTCAAACTCCGGCCACTACCAAAAAAAAAAGTTAAAGTCATGCTATCTATTTGCAAAGCTTCTCTTTTATCCATTGTAGGTATACTTCAACTCATTAAGAGTGTTGTGTAAGGCATGCTTATGTACAACTTACTTATTTACACTTGGCCCTCGAGCTTAATTAAAAAATAGGAAAGATGGATTATGAATTTTATTTGGAGTGGAGACATTAGTAAGAGAAAACTAGTGATCGTGGCTTGACATAAACTATGCACACCTACTTTATAAGAAGGATCTGGCATTAGATCATTATCTGAAATCAATGAAGCTACATATTTGAAGCTCTGGTGGGAATTGTTTAGACTCATAATCAATTGGCAATTTTCTTGAGAAGCAAGGTTATTATTTAAAGATGCTCTCTTATTTCAAAATCCAATAGGACAAAATATTAGTCGGGCTAAGTTAATTTGGAATAGTGCAATACCTCTTTCCAAATCTCCTTTAGCTTCAAGATTGGTGCACAATAAACTTCCTATAGATGAAAACTTATTTGTTAGATGCTGTCAAATTCCTTCTATTTGTTCCCTTTGTTCTAAAGAAGATGAAGTTATTTTCCATTTGTTATTTCCTAGTCACTATGCTCGAAATAAATCAAATTTTCCATTCATCATTCATCTATAGCTGATATGTGGAATTGTCATTTTATCTACAATTATTAACAATATCAATGTCATTTGGTTTAGTAGAAACCAAAGTAGGTTCAATAATAAACATATTCCTTGGAGTACAGCGGCAAACATGATTATTTCCAACACTTCACTTTCTGGTAATTACACTCAAATTCCATCTTCTAATTCCATAGACTTTTCAATTGTCAAAGCTTTTGCAGTTAGGATCAATCATCCAAATCCTCCCTTAATTAATTAAGTTTTCTCAAAACCATTCATTCTTTCTTGGTTAAAATCCAACTTAGATGGAGATGCTTTAGGTACTTCTGTCAATCTTCAACGGATGATCGAGAATCATCACAGAAGTTTGTTGTCTCAAAAGGATCTCTGATCCTAACACTATCTTTCTCCTCTCATTGTCTCAAGGCACTACTCAGTCAGACGGCTCTTGCCAATGGAGAATCAATGACTTAGTAACACTTTCTTACTTGTAGAATGCAACAAAGGAATATTTTGGTGTATATTTTATAAAGTGGGGTATATTTGATTTTTTTTAAAGAGGATATTTAAAAATAAAAAAAATCCGAATAAACTCTTGATTATCACTTACTAAAAAACCAAAAGAATTTTTTTATGGTAATTGAAATTTTCCAGTAAAAGAGAGAGACAAAAAATAAATAAATAAATATATAATTTATTATATTTCTGTTTCAAAAATTAATATTTATTTTTTGTCTCTTTCTCCTACCGAAAAATTACTGGAGAGTACCATCCCCATCCTAAATATCTAACAATGCTAGGGATACAAGAGGTAATGAAACCTGATTGTAAACAACAAATTAGTTAACACAAATTTTTTTTTGTTGCTTGGGAGACAAATGGTGTGATGTAGTATGGTAGGAAACAGATCCGGAATGCAGAAGAGTTGATCCTTAGTGGTTTTAGAAATGATCATGTGTGTAACTCCGACGAATAAGATCAAGAGTTCAAATGAATATATGTGCTCCTCGCTTGAAGAGTATCAAGCAGCAATAATCAGCCGGAACACCATCAATCTTCAACAGTTTACATAATGCTTCTGGTACTATTATCATATGTATCATATGTTCAAGTAATCATTATAGTTCTCCCTGCTCAATGCAAAATTCAGGTTCCTAGGCCACCATTCACTTTGAGAAGGCAACACCAAATATGAACCATCATTTCAAGGGCAATTTTTTCAGACAAATAACTTCACGGGCCTTGATACTTTTTTCGCTTAGGTATCTTTGCATCGCGGGGTTTCACATGCAGGAGGTGGAACACCAAAAACCCAATCAAGAACATTCAAATATTTAGATCTGAACACATCCCTTTCTTGTGCATAGCAGTGCATTATGATAGCTGTTGATAAGCTGAAAACTACAACATCAGCTCTCTTGATCCTTCTAGACTGTGGCAGATATCCTGCATCAGCTATGCATGTGAAGAAACTCTCAATAGCCCGGGCAAGGCAGTATAATGATATCTCCATTCGCCTGCTTTTCTTTTCAATCGCTAATCCTAGGCCAGGCGGGAACTGCAAGAAAATGTGAAGTGCAACTTTACTAAAATACTGTTATTGTATAATAATAATAATTGGATTATTGCTAATGAAACAGATATAAATATGTGGATAAAGTAAGCAACATACCGTTCCCATGGCCACCATTGGAATATTACATCTTTTGAAGATCCTAAACAGAAAGCAGGTCCACATCCTGATTTAGAATAAAGGCATCCATATTATCCATGTTAGTTTCAAGTTTCAACAAAATTGATACAGTCATAATAATAACAACAAGGTGAAGCAAAGAAGAATGAGGACACGAAAAGGCTACCAGGTGGTAATTGAACCTAAGAAAAGAAAGCAAGTATATAAAATAATGTCATGTTACCGCTTCATCTTTCAACAGAATCATTGGAGTTAACCCTTTTTTTTAATGGAAAATCGTTAAGAGTTAACTTTAAGCTGGCGTAATGCAAACATAAGAAATTTGTTTCAAATCAAAACTAATTTAGGAGCAAGACAACCAGCAACAATATAATAGTGCAGAGAACAAGGCTCACCAGGCAGATGCACAATACACAGACAGAAACAAGCTTGATCTTGCAGTGCCAATAAGACCCTTTGCCAATATTGTGTAAGGCCTGCAGTTAAGCATTTTGATAACGGGAAATGAGAAAGTGAAAAACAATATAATCTCATAACTAAGTAGTACAAAGCATGATCTTCTTTTAGTGGATATACTTGAGAGTATGAGAAATATCAGATGGAACAATTTAATGTCCAGAAAAGTCCTTTTCATGACAAAATCAGCATATATATGTGCCACTTCTAAAGCTAATGTATTCAATTTGAAAAAGGTCCACTAACTATAACACTTCAATCATGCGAATAGTTGATTGGTTGTTACTTATTCCAATCAGATCACCTTTGTAAAAGTCCTTTTCTGTGAACTATCAGGGCAGGTATCAGATAAACTGGAAGATAAACAGGTAATGCTCTTTTGTAGGCTTGAATGAGAAAAGAAATGATGTGCCCAGAACATGATTGATTCCCATGTACAATCTGCAAAATGTCGGTGATTTTAAACACCGAAATAAGCAAAAGAAAATCACAAACTAAATATTGAACAGAGATAAATGAGATGTTTCAAACAGAAATTGCAGTGTTTTACAGTGAAACCAAGAGGCATCAGGCAAGAATGGCATAGTTGAAAACAATCAAAAAGATTAAAAAAAGGTGAAATTCAATACCATCAATGTGATTAAACTCGAATGGATAATTTTGTTATGGCATAGAGCAGAAAAGAAAGATTAAAACCTATATGTTTCCACCAAAGTCCAGACGTTTTGAAGTACGCATGTGGTCCCAAGTCAAGTATGAATAAATATTATCAGAAGAGACACGTTTCTCATGATTCAACCAATCAGAATAAAAAAAGGATGCTACTGTTATGGCGTGATCAAATTCAACTTTCAAATTTGATATCGATCACTGTTTAATAAACAATTATTTTACTCTATTTATTTTCTATGGGTTAATTAATAATTATATTGGGGTTGAGTAAAAATGACAAAAATAAAATACAAATTGATATTTCATACCGTGCATGGAACTTTCATATTTGGATCCAATTTCAGGTCGACACCCATGGTCTTGTAGTATTTCTTTATTGCATTGAGATTAGTAAAAGGCCTGCCACTGGCTATATCTTTTACACCTTGTAAGATAACTGGATCCTTTCCACCATGTTTATTGAGAAAGGACTTATATGAAGCAGGTAAACTCTCCTGGTTTAATATATAAGCAGACCTGAAATCAAAAAATTCTCTATCATCACTAATTTTCTCTATAAAAAATTCCTTCAATAATTATTAAAAGGGAGAAAAGTGGAGGAGGACGAATCGAGAGGGACATAAAGTGTGATAATATTGGAAACATGGCCCCTAGTTGAAACTATCAAGGGCGCACCTGCATGTACACAGTCATTGTTGCAAAACAGGAAACAATATTTATTGACATTAATGTGTTAGCATCTATGAAGCACAGACACTCCTCGGACTAGGTGTCTCCCGGTGTCGGACACGCGTCGTGTCCGACATCGACATATATAATTACACTGAATTATGTGATTTTCTCAAATTATTAGCGGTGTCGGCGTGTCAGTGTCTGTGTCTGGTGTCCGTGTCTGTGCTTCATAGGTTAGCATTGTACTACACTTATGCATGTACTTAATTCAGTTGAGCATTCTGCTCACTCAGTTGTCTTACTGCTTCTGCTGTCTAACTGCTTCTAGCAGCTTCTACTATCGCTGTCAAGAGTATATCATATTCTGTTCTAATTAGCTAGAATCAGTAAACTGACTTAGCTTTAATTTCCCTTATAAATAGAACCATTTTACATTCTAACATATCATCAAAGAATTCAGAATACATTTTACAGAAAATATCTCATAGTTTCTCATTTTTCTCTTTCACTTTCAGTTACACACCCAACTTCCTCACTAGCCTTCTTTCCAATATAATTTCAAAGTCCAGATGGTTGGCATGATCATCAATTTGAAAGTTGCATCATGACCAAGGAATAAGAAACTCACGAGAATGATCATAAGCTAAAATTTGCTGGCAGGAACTTGTTGTACGCAAGAACTAAATTTTTTCCAAATCCTCCAAAACGATATATAGAATCCTTAAACCACAAGAAAATCTAGGAAACCAAATAAATACAAATAAAAATTAAAAATGATGATGGTGCGCATCTCAACCAAGAATAATTCGTTAAGGTATCACTCGCCAATGAGATGGGAGAAATCAAGTAAAAGTCACAATGGAAGGCAGGGATGAATCACAACAACTTCATCATTAACCTATAAAACCAAGACAAGAATACATCTGGGATAGCCAGGGCTATACTGTGTTGGGATAGCCGAAATCAAACTTTATCTGAGATAGCCAGGGACTGCTGACCACATCACATCGAGACAAATTGATTCAAGGTTTCTGAGATAGGTTGCGGAAGTGGTTGACATAAAAATGCATTAACAAAGAGAGAACTTGCGAGAAAGGGTGGCTTGAATTTGTGCGAGGATAATGGGAAGAAAAATGACTATTGTAATGAAGTTACAAACTTCAGTACAGCGAAATAGTGACAAAAAATGATACAGTTACAGTCATATCTCACATTAGCATTTTCATATCTCACATTTGGTGTCTATCTATTTAGATACATGCATACTTATCGGGGACCATAGAAACAGGAATCACATTATGTGACAACTTTAATCTGTGAAGCCATCAAGTGAAACACGGACTATCATTTTAAGAGATCCCAAGTTACAGTCATGAAATTCAAAAGACAAGAGAGACTGAGCTAAAAAAGCATAGAAAAATAAATTAAATAAATAGAGAAAGGGAACATAGCATTGTTGCATACAATATTTGGGAGGAGGAGAGACACATGAGGAAAATGTCTCCGTGCTTCCATGTGAGAGGCTTACAAATTCTCCCAAACCGTTCGCTCTTGATCCCACAACGAGAAGCCAAGACAGCAGCACGCATGAGAATGTAAATGGCCAAACTTGTGTGTTGTGCCTCTAACCCGGTCAGAAGCATCGACTGGCCAGCAACCGCCCCTGCCAACAGAGCCCTCCACCTTGCTGTCCTGAACAACAAGCACATCACAAAACCAATCACAATCATACCCATTCCACAAACCCATTGACACAAACAACACTTTGATAATATATTTTCAATTTTCACATACTTATTAGTCATTCTATTGAAAGAAAAAAAGTTGTTTCTTAGTTTTAAAGACTAACATAAGTTGCATAATACATAGTTAAACATTTGTTTTGGATAAAATCTACATGTATGTTAATCTTAGTAGTTAGTACTTGAGATAATCCTGATTGAGACGGATTGCACTTGTGTGACATTACATTTGCCAATTCAAGTGTGACACGTGGTAATACAATTTTTTAAAACATAAAAATATGTAAAAGAGAGAGAAAATAGTTGAATTGGCTTATGTGTCACAATTGAATTGGCCAATGACATTCCCGCCTTAATGGCACACAAGTGGAGTCCGATTGAGACCAACAGATCAATAAGGGTAGGGATAGATCCTCTCTCCAAGTAAATTTACTTTTCACAAGGAATCAAATTACCTCTCTCTCTGCGTGTATTTTTTCCTCATGCATAGGGATGGCAAATCGGGCAAACCCACCCCACCCCGTCACTACCCTATTTTTTTAGCGGGTTAGGCGGGGTGGGCAAACTAGCAATGGGTTCAAAATCACTACTCGCCCTGACAAAAACGTCGGATTACACGTACCGAACCGACAGCTTCAACCTGTTTTGTCATTTCTACTCATGCAGACCCATACTTCCACTATATCAACCCCCTTAAAGCACCATGACATTCATTCAATTACCAAACACCGCCACATGCAAATTGCTTAACTTACATTTATTCACATCATTTAGAACATAGTTCAAAAATTCAAATTCACTTCATTTACAACATAGTTCAAAAATTCAAATTATTGAGCTTTTAAAAACAACAACAATAAATCAATTATCACAAAACAAAATGAAGAGAAAAAGAAGAACATGCCTACGATGACCACCAAGAGCAGCAATAACTTCATCCATTGAAACAAAAGTTCCGGCGAAGGTTCCAAGAAACAAACCATATCTCAAAGTTTCCTTCAAAGCCGTAACAATCACTTCACCATTCGTCACCGCAATCTCCTTCCTGAACAAAAACGAAATCAATCATCACAAAAACAAAAAAACGAATCATCACTACTTCATCAAGTTCAAAACTTTCTCACTCACCTTGGCGGTTTTTTTCTTGCGAATCGCGCCAAGATCGCGAACAGAGCAAGACCTCCTTTAATACCAGCTCCAATCGAGAAACCCTTACCCGAAGCAACGACGACTCGCCGGAGAATCTTCGGCGGAATAATAACGAACGCGCCGCCGGGGAAGGAAGGAGGATTCGACGGTGGAGTGGAATGAGTAACGATTTTGCCATTGTGAAAACCGTTGATCTCGTCGGGAGTGTCACGGTGGATGTCGCCGGAGTCGGCGGCGGGGGCGGGTGGTGACATGCGGCGGCGGAGGAGGAAGGGTAGAAATGGAAGAGTGAAGTGTGAGTGGAAGTTATTTCAAAAGAGACAAGGGAATGAATGAAGATGAGAGTTATATTATTTTTTTCATTTTCAGATTGCATTAATGTGTGACACGTAGCATATAGTTTTATGATTTAATCAATCAACTAACTATAGACACTAGAAGTTAGTTTTTTCCCTCTTAATTCCATCATGGGTATGTATTTTTTTTTCTTCCTTCATTTATTTATGGACGACATCCGCCGTGACACTCCCGACGAGATCAACGGTTTTCACAATGACAAAAATTGTTCATTTTACTCCTTCGTCGATACCTCCTTCTTTTTGCGGTTTGTTATAGTTTCGTCAGAAATTTTCCGATGAGTCGTTGTTGCTTTGGCGAAAGGTTTCTTGAACGAAACTGGTACTAAAGAAGGTCTTGCTCAGTTCGTGATTTCGGTGCGACTCACAAGACAAAGTAAACGAAGAGTATTATCAACATATTCTTTAATACACTTTTCAATACATTATCTCTAATTAGTTGAGTTTCACGTACTCATATATGACCACACAAATGTAAAATCAGTTTAAGATCCAACTAACTGAACATAGTATGTTCGAAAAAGTGTGTAATTCAAACTAAATAATGATGATGTAATTCAGTCCTCACAATTTTTTCAAGATTTAAATTGCTCACTATGTAAGACTTATCTCAATCGAAAAAGGATGATTTTCTTATACTATACACTTTTAGCTTTGTTTGAACTTTACAATTTTGTGTATAAATTTTAAAGGATGTTTGCCGGTTTAAATAATGTGGCCTCCACATTGTCAATTTATGTCTAATATAATTGTGGAACAATACTTGTCGTAGGCAAATCTACATTTTTTTTTTTGAGGGAATCATAGGCAAATCTACATTGAAGTGTTTAGTTTTGCTTTTAAATTCTAAAACAACTTTGTAATCTATATTAATATATAACGATGCTAGATTTTTCTTTTCAATTCTACTCATTCATCTATACTATTTAAACATTTTTATTTAAGTTTTCAATTGAAAAATTAGATAAATCTCACTAAAATCTATAGGAGGAACAATCACAATATTTGCCACTATGAAAAACCTTATTTTAACCTATATAATTTTTTTTGTCTTGATATAATTTTTTTTATTGAATTTTACCATTTTAAGGTTGTTAAAGAATATTCTAACGACACTCGTTGTTATTTCCCTTATAATAATAATAATGTCATAACCATAACACTTTTATAAGACTCGTAACACCTTCGTGTCCAAAACTCAACATTTAAAGTGTAACCCGAGTAATTCAATTTTGAAAATCTGATAGCAAGTAATCCGAGAAGAGTCTAATATTATTTTAAAATCTGTAGTTAAATCTAACCCAACCATAAAAAACCTACTAGAGAAAAAAAGTCATTGGTCTCATAACTCATTCCCAGCTAATATGGGAGCATTTGTACTCACATTAGCAACAAGTCTCAATTGAAGTCACCATTGAAGTGTCGGTCAACAACTCATATCTAAAGTTATTGAATTGTGTACCTCCATAAACTATGCTTCTGGAGACTTTTTGAAGGTACACTTCCAGTTTAAATTAAATTACGAAAATACTTTCAGAGTCAATTAATTTTGTAAAAGAAAGGGTTAAATATGTTTCTGATCTCTATAAAATTGAAAATTTTTAAGTTTAGACTTAATTTAATTTTAATAGGTTTTTTAGTTCCCTACAAAAAAAAAACTTCTAATTTTAGTCCCTCTTACAACAAAGTTTGTTTAATTATCCTTAAACTCTTAAATTTTTTAACGATTATTTTTTATACAAGGTTAGAACACTATGAAAGGTTCATGTACTAAAATTTATAATTTTTTAACATTAAACGAATTAAATATGAATTTTTTAAAACGACAAAAGTTAAAGATAAAATTAACAAAAACTGGACGTAGAAATCAAATTTTGCGACAATTTTTTGCAGAGGAACTTTTAGTAATATTCTTAATATGTCTGCAAAAAATTGTTCAAAAACTCAAGAGTTTAAGCATAAATTAAACAAATATGAATTGAGGAGGGACTAAAACTGAGTGCAGGAATTTTTTTTAAGGACTAAAAGAACTATTAAAATTAAGTAAAGACTAAACTTAAAAGGTCCCAATTTTATAGGGACCAAAAACATATTTAACCCTACAAGAAAAATCAATATTATTTTTGTATTAATTGTATGGTTCGTATTGAATTTATTAATTATACTTAAACTCAATTATTTAATTAAAAAAAGGGTTTGAAAAAAAGTTGACCATAGTTTAATTTCTTAAGTTTGATTAAGTATGTATTTATCATCCAATTATTTATTATATTATTTTTTTTTTGATTTAAATCGAGTATCCTCCGTATGTGTAATTGTGGAGGTTAGATGAGGTTTGAAAAAAATTGAGTATATATAAAATACGATCATTAATATATTGTATTAAAATATTTTTCTCTTATATGATCATTTATCATTATGTTATTTCAATTTTTTAAAAGGAGAGATATATTGACTCCAAGAGTAAGTCTAAATAGTTACTCCTCATCTCCACCATTCATATCATCTTGATCTAATGAACAAGATTTTAGTCTTATCAATTGTCACGTGACCTCATCTTTCTTGACTATTTTCATCATCAGAAATGATAACTGAACACAGATTTATTGACACAATACATACACTGTTCATAAATACACATTTTTTTTATTTATTTTTTCTTTCCATTTGTTTCCTGGAAATCTGCTGCGATGCTCTCTCTTACTCCTTCTCTCTTTTCATTTCTGATCACCGCTGATCTAAGCAATCTCTATCCTTTCCGATCACTGTTGTCGCCGTCTTCATCGATGAGATGATCGGTGACGACGATCAGTTGACGACGTCGATGAATCACCAGGAACTTGTTTCTTCGACAACCACCATCTTTGATTGAAAACGAGATCAGTTTGCATCACACAGATCTGTTCTTAATTAATAGTAAAAAATATCACAATTGTTCGGCATGGTACTACAATGTGGTAGTGCCTTGATTTTTCTTTTTGCAAAAAATTAAAAGTAAGGGTAAACATTTGGACCGAGTTGATTTTTTATTTTTTGAGATCTAGAATGATATTTGGATATTTTTCATATTTGTAATTGTGGAAGCTTATGAAATCATAGGATAGCATCATATTTTGATTCATCAATCCCTTCGGAAAAATAATTATATCAATATTATTTAATTATATTCTATGGTTTCACCTCTTAAAAAAATATTCTTTTTTTTTTAAGGAAAAAAATATTCACGCTTTCACAAAATTTGCAACAAAAATAAAATGAAATCAGCATAAAGAAATATTCAAACCATGAATATTGAGCAAATAAAAGGAAACCGTAAATTATTGAAAGAAAAAAAAAAGAAAGATTTTTTCTTTTGAAGAAACAAAAAAAAAAAAGAAGATAGAAACTATAAATATTGTGAGAATAATTAAGGAAAATGAGGTCACTTGATAATTAATAAGACTAAAATCAAGTCCATTAGATTAAGTTGAAATGATGGGCGAAATGTGGAGTAACTATTTGAACTTACTCTTTTTTTTTTTTTAAATTGTTGTTGACATATTTGATAGGGCTGAAAAACACAGGTAAAAGATGAAAAGCCACCTCGGCAGTTAACTGCCGAGGAATAAGAAACCTGCCGATGCGTTTCTGCTACAAATCTGGCAGAAGCTCTCTCATCCATTATTACTCTCATTTTACCAAAATTTTCCAAATCTCTCTCAAAATCTCTCTAAAAAACCCAACCAAATCCTACCAAATTTATTCAACAAAATCACAAGTAAGTCATCATAAAGCTATTAACTTACATTTTAGTTGTTATAAATGTTTTTTTTTTTTTTGAGTTTTT
>Ga0228710_1000926_pt1 | contig 41533 bp, 31 predicted proteins | sample MedpolnodulmetaG_FD_177995 | JGI IMG/M metagenome (GOLD analysis project Ga0228710, IMG submission 177995) | Root nodule microbial communities from Medicago polymorpha collected in Santa Monica, California, United States - pink nodules | ecosystem: Host-associated > Plants > Roots > Nodule... | reverse complement strand
CTTATATATTTCTCAACCAAAAAAAAAAACTTATATTTAATATAAAATTAAATATAACACTCAAATCTCATGAGACATTCATAAATCAAAACTCCAAAAATCAAAAGACAGAGGAACAAATAAAAAAAAACATAAAACAAGAGAAACCATAAAACAAGAAAACAGAGGAAGAAAAAAGAACATAGAAACCATACAACAGAGGAAGGAAAAAAAATAACTGAGGAAGAAAAAAAAAGAATGGAGGAACAAATAAAGAAAGAACAGAGGAAGAGAACAAAATGAACCTGGACAGTGTACGAGAGGAAGAGATCGTGTGAGATGTGTGAGAAGTGATAACAGTGGAAAAGAATCGGCGACGGTGACCATGCAACAAAGGAAGAGAGAAGAGATGTTTGAGTCGAGAACATAGAAAGAGAGAAGAGATCCCCAGGTCGTGTTTTCCAGTTAGAAGATAGAAGAGTGTGTTTCGCGGCGCAGGTGAGATGAGAGAAAGTTGAAAAATGTTAGGGTTTACAAAATCTCCAAAATGCACTAAAAAAGGTTTTAAAAATAGGGTCTATTTGAAAATTTCCTACTAAATGCAAATAGCGGCTGAAGCGGCCGCTATAGCAGACGAACCGCTATAGGCCCACTATTGACTACTACCCAACAACACCACTTCCACTCAAAACCCTCTACCACCATCAACCTCGGAGCCCTTCATCCATGTTGCTGCCCAACGCACTCTGTTATTTCCGTCCCCACCATCACTGCTTCCATACTTCGCCTCTACCGCCGCTGGGCAATTTTCTTTATCGCTATCACCATTGAACACCCTCCACCATTGCTGCTGCCTCTCAGAATCTCCACTGTCACTGTGTTAGGATCCCAGGAATTTAATTGAAAAGAAAGAACACTCCTATATCATAACACAATGGGGACCATCAATTCCACCACCCAAACATGGCATATGTAATGTCGCTCAACACCCTTCAGGCCTTCATTATAATTAAATCATAGCACCCACCACCGCTATCATCACTAGACACCGTCTGTCATTGCCATCATCCTCTACCACCACTTGGCACCCTCAAATTCAATCACCATAGATGCCTTTAACACCCACCACCACTGCATAAAACCCCCCCATTTCCGCCTCTTGGTGTAAATGGGTAGTTAAAAATATTTATTGTTAAACAAAGAGAACATCGAGGATCCACTCCCCTCAATGTATTGCTGAATTTTAATTTTATTTTGAAGTATGAAGGAGGCATACTAGCAAACTTGAAAGAGGCAACAAAACCATGTCAAGGACAGGTCGTCATAAATGCTGAAGTTGTCAGGTAGAGCTGAATAAATTGTTCTTATGTTTATAAGTCCAGTTTCATGTGTGCACTATGCATGTATACAAGATAAACAAAAAAACGGGGACAAAGGTAAGACAGTTAAAATAGAGAAAACCTGCCATACGAATAAACTACAAAGACTTTCAGATATCTACAAATTAGAAGTTTACCACTAGTTCTGGATATATGCCGACACTCTGTAGCTCCAGCAAGAGTTTATCCTCCATACACATTTGCTCAGAGGTAGCATTCCCATTAGAGGAAACAGAGTCGGTGTTGAGTTCGTGTTTGGTCCTGCTGTTGTTAAATTGGTTCTCAAAATCCCAAGCCTCCAAAGGAGAATCATCTCTTTCACACAGAAAAGATATGTTTTCATCTCCAACGGTTTCTTCAGTTTGATCGTCAATAATCAGAGCTGACAATACTCTTTGATACAATGGTGCTGGTTTGTTTTCTAAATTTATTTGACTGCACAGAAAGCTGCTTGCACGATGTTGATCAACCATGTCAACCATTGAGGGTAGCTCTTTTGATTCAGTTTGATTTAAAATGTTTCTCCCTCTGTCTCCCTCAAGAGGACTTTGCAACAAAAGTTTGTCCGTAAGCACAACCCCTTCCTGAGAATTTGAATGAAAGAAATGTGTTACAAAAAGACTGATAACTGATAAAAACTTTACTCTGGCAGCAGCATATTTATAGTAATTTGAGTTCTGCCCCATTATTATATTCTTGTGGCTATTTATAGTATATCACCTTTTTTTATGCACACTAAGCTTTACTTATTACGAAAGTTTGAAACACTCTCATCTGAATGTATTGTTTGATAGACAAGATAGACAAATATGATAAGTTATCATATCTTAATCTATTATTTGAGTCGGTATGATATGATAAGTTAATCAGTCCGAACTCTTATCGTATCATGTCCCCCTTGTTTGAATTATATGATGAGGTAAAGGTTGGATTAGAAACCAAGAGAATATAATTAAAAAAATCTCTCATTTGAGTTACTTCATTTAATAACTCATTACAACCATTAAATTTCACTGATCCAGCCATTGACTATTGTCATTATATTAATGATCAAGCACACGAAGTTTCAGATAAATCCAAAATTTGTAGCTATATAATCCGGGAATCAACATTTACTTAAAAAGTTTTTATACATTCATTTGAAGTGACTTGATGAAGTAGCAAATAGTTTAAAAACTTAATGAAAATATGTGGAGTTGAAATACTCAATAAGAACTTTTAATTTGACAGTTGTATTGGTGAACTATAACATTTATAATGAGTTATGAAGCGGGGCACTCTACTCAGAGCTATTCCTGGAGTAACTTGATCCCTCCCCGTATGTGTGTGTGCATATAGTTTTGTCACAATAATTTGGATCCTATGCAACAGCTGCACCATGCAGTCTGCTGCAGAACTGTAGGATTTAACAGCCGAGAAATTCAGAATTCAGTTATCCTACCCTTATCCAACCAGATTATCCTACCAATCCTAATCCTATCATATCCACCGAACGGGCCTTTTAATATTTTCAAACAATTTCTTACAATGGCAGCAATTCAATTTTCACCAAAATTCAAAAACAAAGGCTGTGCAAACTCGTCGGGAGGGGTTGGGTTTAGTTTTGACCCTTCTCTGAGTTACTCAGTGATTTGGGTGTCATTGTCTTACATGTACACATACCCGCTATCCTTTTGGGACTTGACAAAAGTGTTTCTCATTAACAGATTTCCTCTGCTGTCATTCATATTGAAATTTATTAAGCTATATCATTCTCTTCATGACTAAAAACAGCTGTGTGAATTTGACTTTTGCTCCAAAGAGTGTCTCTTTGGGTTATTCTTCAAATCATAAGGGGTATATAACGCAAGAGGTTAGACGAGTGTCGTTTGGGTTACTCTCCAAATCACATGGGATATATATGCAAGGAGTTATAAAGTGGATGGGTTGATTTTGAGGGAGGGAATGATAAGAAGATCATAGGTTCAGCTCCAGCCTCTAACATAACACACTAACTACTGACATTTGTTGTGCAAAAAAACGGGGGGTATAAGGCCTAGCCTATATGTCATATTTCATTAACTCTGTTTTCCATATAGTGCAATATTCAAAGCCCTATCTGAAGGGGTATAAGCACACATGCACCCAGAAACTGTTATTTTCTCAGTTTATACAAGATGGTAATATGGTATTCAGGACTCATGCTAGTTAGTCAATCCCGGATAGCGGCGCAGAGTGGCCTGCCCCAAAAGTGGGATAGCAGGATAGCGTATAGCGGGATGACCACTGTTTGATCCTTTGTTGGACAAATTATATGAATAACAGATACTATAAACATATATTTAATGTAAAATTAAACAAAAAAATCAAAAAAATCTGAATAAAAATGAAGTTCGTAAAAATTACATGAATAAAAAAATTAAGAACACAACATATAATATGAACTTAATGGCAATGCCATAAAATTCTGAATAATGAATACAAGAAAGAAGTTCATTTTCAAAAGCAATACTATGACATGTGAATAGTTTGTGATAGCAACCATACAAAAATATTATGCACAAGAACTTTACAGAATATTGCATAAAAAAAATTCATAGTGAGGAAGATGAAAAACATGATGGAGGAAAACATATAAGAACAGAGGAACATATCATAATGCATACAAGAATGAAAAGATACAGAGATAACATATAAGAATAGAGAAATGAATGGACTAACATATAAGGAGAAAAAGAAAGGAGCATGTAAGGAGGAAATGAAAAAATGGAGATAACATATAACAATAGAGAAATGAAAAAATACGAAGATAACATATAAGGAAGAAAAGAAAGGAGCGGAAAAGAGTAAGTCAAAGAACTTGGCTGAACAGTGGTTGTACAGCGATGGGTGCAGAACTTGAACAGAACAGAGCAGTGAAAAGTGTTGGGGCTCCCAAACTTAAAGCCCAAAATGAATGAATTTGGAATGGAATAGAAAGATTGAGCAGTGAGAAGAGAGGAAAGGGTTCAGCCAAATTGCCCTTGAAACAGATAATTTTCAGGGTCAATTTTGGATTTTCATGTTAAAAAAACAATATAGTGGTGCTATAGCCACTCCTGCTCCACGACCCCACTCCGCCGAAATCTCACCTGGAGCGGCTGTTATCGTTAACTGCGCCACTATTAACCTCACAGTAGCGGTGATCCTCTGCTCCGCCACTATAGCGGTGCTATCTCGCACTATTGACTACCTAGCACACATGCACCTCAAAGAAATAAATAAGCTGACTTTAATTGTCTTTTTAGCCATTTGAAGTAGAATGTCCATCATATGTAAAAAGGTGACAAATTTGAAAAATATTGCAAATATAAGATTTTAGCTTCTTAGACATTACCGGGGCATCACTTTGAAGGCCAAGCTTTTGAGACAAACATCTTTGATCATTCTCTATTGTTTTAACCTGATGCAAAGAGTAACAAAAAGGTGGGGAAACAACGCTTCATTAAGGGCCACTTAAATTTTACAAAAACAAATAGTCAGACACCCACCAGCTGCTTCAAGTAGACTAAGCTGACAGGAACAAAATTAGGTTCCACTTTCTTCCAAAATGAACTAGAACAGCCAATATCTGTCAAGGACCAATATATATATAAAGTTTCTGCATACATAAAACACACACACACCTCAAAAGTAGAAGGTTTGGTTACATACAGCTGGCATTGCTAGCAAAATTGGCCGCAGATAATAGTTCTTCACGGTCATCACCTGACCTACCTGCCAGGATGGTTTGTATAACATTACTGTTAGAATATGAGAAAATATCCTATAACATCTTGTTACTATATTAGAGACAGTATCTTAGTTTATTTAATAGGATCAGTTTTTAATATCAAAGTATCTTAGGTTACTAAAGTTTGTTTTCCATATTTCTTAGTTTATCATGATATGTTTCCTTAATCAATTAAGATTATGAGTTTTGTACCCTATAAATAGGGTTGGTGCTAAATCTTTTATATCAAGTTATTATATGGTTATTATCAATAATATTACACCATTATCATATTTAAAAGTCCTTACTATTTCTCTTCTTATTTTATTTAAAACCCAATAACTTCAACAATTACATTAACAATATTTTGTAATGCTAACCCATGCACTTGATATAAATTGTTCTTTCTTACAATACTCGCATAAACTAAATACCAATTACAATACAACAACAATTTCAAACTGAATATGTACAGGCATACACGATCACATAAATCTTGCACACGGAAAATTTTCCAGAAATACCATTGAAATTTAAATTGATAAAGCAACAAATCCCCTCAGAAACAGAGCAAGAAAAAAAAAATACTTAAGTGATGCAGAGCAGGGGTAGTTTCCCTTTTGAAGAAATAAGGGTAGAAATTATGGGAAGTTAAGGAATGTGAGAGCAGGGTCGGTTGTAAGAAGGAACTAGGTGTTAGAAATCGGCATAAAGGCTTATATTAACACATACAAATCGATATGAACAGATAAGTAAGCAATAACTATCGTATTAAATAAGTATAGTATTGTAAACAATTCAACTTTTTTAATGCAATGAGTACTCATTGATAGACCTACCCGCAATATCTCCAAGATGAGCAATAGCTTTACTATTGTATGATTGCCGTGATCTACTGAAAAAACACAAACTCAGTCTAGTGGAGGGAATCCCTTTTTAGCCATTATCAGAAGGGAAAAGAGAGCAGAGGGGGGGTGGGGGTTGAGGGACTATACCTTGCATTCTTTTCAGAAGAAGGCTTCATATTTCGAATTGGCTTTGTCGAGGTTAAAGTCTCTAACTTCTCCTCCGTTGATGAGATGCCACTCTTCAAAATCGAAAAGTCACTACTGCCACGACACTGCCTACGCAGACCATCTCCAGTCTCTACTTTGTTCAGCTTCTTTTCCTTTTCTGTCACTGACATGTAGGAACTTGTATTACAGGAATTATTTATGGCTCTTTCATCCCCTTTGCTTCTGTCTAATCCTTTCCCCTTTAATTTACTTTCACCATTTTCTCCAGCGCCAGATTCTTCACTTTGAGATAATCTAGTCGGGGATAAATTGTTTACATTTTTCATTCTACCGCGATGAATGTTGTTGATAGCACCCTTGGATATTGGTAGTCCACTGGTTGTAGTAGAATTCGTTCCAGTACCAACTTCAGAAAGGGAACAACCTTCTAATGGAACATGCATTTCATCACAATTTAAGAACGGGGATACCACATTTGCTCTTCGAGTGCGAGAATTTTTTTGAGGTCTCTGCCTAACCCATTGTGCCAAATGGGTACGCTTACCATTGATTGTCCCACTTACTGATTGAGGCTTGTTCCCATTTGAAGGTTGCTCCAAGGCTTCGAGTGTTTCGGAAGAATGAGATATGGAAGATGAGTTTCCAGCTATCAAATTACCAGTTTGAGGTGCCCTTGAAGCTTTACCTTTTGGCTGTGGATAAATACCACCGGTATAATTTTTGTCATGGTCCACAGACCTAAAAAAAGAGAATAAGATTAATCGTAAAATTCTAAGTGTTTTATAAAAGAAATAAATGTTGTCAAGAGCAAGACACTACAGATGCATCATAAATACAAACGAGCAGATATATACTTATTTCTTTTAAGTAGACCATATTCCCAATATTGTTCCATCCATAGAATCCCTAGACACCTTTTCTTTGCTCATTCTTGACAGATACACATGAATTTGAACTAGCAAGCAGGGAAGCTACATGAAGCTTTGATACTACTCGCCGTTATAGCCACATGGCCCAAATCTATATTTTGTGATCATAATAGCCTCGCGTGCATCACCTCTCACTAGTATATCCTAAAAGTGCGGAAGCTATGGAATTGTCAATACCATCACAGTTCACAAGGTAGGCAAGCAGTTGGACACAGCTTTCAGGAGAGTGTGAATCTCATCTTAGCTGTGAATATCATTAGATTTAACCCTAGAATAAAAAAGGACAAAACTTATGTGCATTTCTTAAGGTATTTTTCGTTCTGTTCTTAACTTATTAATTTTCTCAAAGTTTGTTATAACCACAAAAAGTGCAGTTTAAGTCAAGAACAACACGAAAAACACCCAAGTTTTGTCCAATAAAAAATGCATCACGTCCAATTCAGAGAGAGAAAGGCATACTCGGTGTAGTAGTTTAAGTGACAGATTGATTGGTGAAGAACTAAATATGATGTTAAATGTACACATATCACATCACAACAGTAACTGAAATAAGACTTTGTGCAAGCCGACAATCTTTTCACTGCATGAATTTTTAACACTATCCAATAAGGTTATTTATATGTAGAAACATATAAATGTACAAACGCAATATTCCTAAATTCAGTATGATAAATTGGTTTTTTATGCACTAACATGTTTCGCAAATTGCAATTCATTTTTATGGCTAGCCAGATCACTTCTCAAACCTAATTATGGCCATTTATTGACAACATCAAAAACCAAAGCATTTCATAAACCTGTGTTACCTCAAACCTATGGCATCACAAGACTGCACACCAGACTCATTAGCTCGCTTTATATACATAGCTCTTTTCGGTTTTCCTTCCCCATCAATGGATCCAGCAAAGCCAGTGCACATGGAAGGTTTTCTTTTTGCTTTTCTTTCCTGTGTTTCTTCACTTGCTGGTAACCTTTGAATCTTCTCTTCACCACCATCACAAACCTTACCACCATCCTCAGTGTTGTCTCTATTCTTTCCGATTGCCAAAGGCTGTCTCACAAAGCTATTGTTTTGCCCTTCGTCCTAGTATTTATCAACAGAATATAGTACAGTCAGTATTCAAGAGATGAAAATCAAATAAATAATTAGTTATCAGCGGGTTTCGACTTATGTGCTGCAGTTCAATGAGTTACACCCGTAATCCAAAAATAATAGTTACTCCAGATATTTAACAAATATACTGACGGTGGAAGTAGGATAAAAATAACAATGTATGATGGATATCAAACTTGGCCCAACAATTAAAGTTTCTGTGTACTAAAAAACACACAGTTGCAAGTTGCAACATGAAATCTTTCAGTCTTCCACTCAGGTCATTTAGTGTGGGACATCGTCTTCTAAATTTTCAGAGAAGCACATTGTAACAGAAATCAAATATAGTTGCACCAGATTCGAGAGAAGATATATCATCATGCCCTTCCTCGTCAAGTTATTTCAAAGCACTAAAATAACTTTATATATTGTTCAGTACTATTGGAACTCTATCCTCTTTGTTACATTAAAAAACACAATAACAAAGTAATTAAAATGTCATAAACACACAGCTTCACTAAAGGAAATGCAACAGTAATTTTAAAATGCTAGCTAGCTACTAACCTGTATCTCAATAGCTGATGTACGAATGCACTTATTCAGAATGACATTCTTAGGCCTGCTCTTTAATCTTGGATTTGCAAACTCTGTAGGGCTTTGATGAGTCTGACTTCCCATTTTTGATAAATGGGGCCCACTTATTGTTTCATTTGGCAACAACTCATTCGGAAAATGATTCTTTGGTTTTACAGCCTCCCAAACTTTGTTCAATTTGTGTACAGATTCATCCAAACTTTTTTCATATCTGAGAAAAAAAAATAAAAGCGTGGAACCTTTATAACAGAATCACTACTCAAGCAACAAACTGACAATAAAACAATGAGTTCAAGGCATTAATCTTGAATAGTTCTGGACAACTTAGGCGTCACATTTATTCCAAGAACTGATAAAACTTGATTAAACTAACGGAAATGCTAAGTTTCCCAAAGAAAAACGTCCCGATAACATCACAAAGGAAAATGATTGGCTAGTTCACATCAAATTTCCTTGTATTCCGCTGGTCAAATATTCAAGCATTTGGCATTAACACGTAATATAGCAGTGCTCTTAAAATAATAGTCATTCAATTATATATGTTGAAAATGCAAGCTCTTAATTACAGGCTGATTGATTAGTTGTTACATTAAATGAGAAGTGAAGTTAAATTGGTACAATTTGATGACACAGAAATAATGGTATTGCATAAAGTTCATCAAATTACCTAGACTTGGAAGAAGCCTCTTGCATACGAGCTTTGAATTCTTTCAATTTCTCCGAATCCGCTGGTAAGCGAGACATCAGATTAGCAGTTCGAAAAGCACAATCTTCAAGGCTGTTTCCAAGAGATGTCCCCGGGACCCGTCTTAACTCACCTGAACTAGCAACGGTATACTTTTGACTTGTGGGTTTTGGATCCAACTTTGAAGACAGAGCGGATGGATCCGAATCACCTGAAGATGTCGAACTTCCCTGCAACATATTAGCACCAGAAACAAATGTCTGACTGTCATTACCCTCACGAACACTTGCAGACCTATCTGAATCACCATTCATCGAATTTCCCCTCTGCCCATTTGACAAAGTCCCCTTGACAGTTGATTCCTCGCGACTGGCTGTGCTGGAACCAAACGGAGCCATAAGTCAATGTTAACTGAACCAGCACGTGTGTAGAGTACCCTCCACTATATCCTGTGGACAAGTCATTCAACAGCAAACAAGTGGGGGATAAGTAAGATATAAATTCAATAAGTCGTCAATAAGATGATAACCGCGAATCACAGTCGGTATACAATTTCACACAAACTCAACATGTATGATGCCGGCAGCACATATACAGCTCAACAATGCAGCAACCACGAATACTTATACAACACACTACACTTACATAAAATCACCAAAACACTTGAAACTTTCAATAACCCTAAAATCTAACTTAAACTAATTTTACTTACAAAAAACCACGTCATTGTACATAAGCTAGAAAATTATAAAACACAGTGACTCCACTTTAAAAATATAATAAAATGTGATAAAAGATAAACCAAAACATGATTATGAATAAACTAGAATTGCATGCATCACTGAATAAAAGCACATTGATGAAAAACAAAATCATCAATAACACAGTGAAGCGATAATGCTATTGAACTGAAGCAACACACAAGTAAAACGTATCGAAATTCAAAATCATCCTCGTCTAAAAAACAAAAACAACAGCACAAACGCGATAGTAAAATCCGCAACCGTATAATCACAATCCAATTACAAAAAAAAAACTAGGGTTCAAGAAATACTTCATACGAATTGAACAACAACACTTCGCGGCAAAAGAAAGAGTTATCGAAGAACGAGTGAATGTTGAGAGAATGAAAGGAAGAGAAGAGTACCTGCATTGACGATAGAGGACTGCACGCAGAAGAAGATGGGATGGGATTGTAACAGTGACGGTGGAATGAGAGAGAAAGAGGGACCCGCAGAGTATATATAGGGTTTACGAATGAGGGCCCTTTAACAGATTTGGTAAAAAGTGGTCGTTGTCAATTGGACTCCTGGCTTGGTTGACTACTCTATCACACTTCACTCCTCTCAATGGGCCCTTTTATATTATAATAATATGATGAAAGTGTATAGTGAGTTTTATATTATGGTCAAGTTTGAAGTGAGTAATGTTCTATTGATGATCTTTGATCACTGTATGATTCTTACATGATGGAGCTTGAAATTATGTTTGTTTAATAAAGGTTGGATATTATCTTGATATAATTTAAAGTTTTTGACCGGCAACCGATAGGATACCCATGTTTATGTATCGGGTGAACGTGTTGCGCTTTTTAGTGATATATTACAGATGGGGAAGATGGTGTACGTGGTAGTATAAAATATTTTTCTTATAAGTGGGACTTGTTGCATTGTTCAATATGTTGTGAATTTTTTATACCACGGTATGGTTTAACGGTAAAATGGAACACTAAGATGATGGCGAGCAACCAATATGGAGGAGTGGGTGCATGAACAATTTTGCAATTGCGAAGAAGAATCTCAGATTTGTTTCAAATTTGGAAGGACTAATATATTTGTAGACGATAGTTTGCATGGAGGAATGAATGATGGCTACATAGTGTTGCTGAAAAGACGCAACTGATTTGATGTAATCTTTTTTTTTTAGCAATGATTTGATGTAATCTTCAATAAATTGAAAAGCGATGGTTACATGAAAAGTAAAAGGAAACAATCAATGATAACAAATGAGAAGCGTCAACCCACCCACGTTGGCACAATCATATATGAAATAAGCAAATATGTTGATCAAACCCAAAACACGAAATACAATAAAGGAGATAATCTTTAAGATGGGTTAAATGTTACATCGAGTCGAAGTAAGTCACTTGTCCCTTCTCAACATAAATCTCTTCAAGATGAGTTAACATCCTTATTATGATACCTCACACCAATCATCAATGTCGATGGGTTTTGTTGTGTTTGCATTACAAAAATTATATGAAATATATTTTTATATGAAAAAAATTATAAAACAAAACGGTATTCATTCATTCATTCAAATTGAAAGAGTACATCAAATACAATCAAATATTCTATATCGCTAAAAGCGTAAATGATGAATATGTGAACAAACTCACAACATTCAAATTAATAGTATGCAACGACGAAAATCTACAAATAATATACTAAAATTAAAGTTATCAGAATACTCATGTCTTAAATCTTGATTGAATTTGTAATTGACTGAGATTGATTTTTAAATAGAAACCAACAAACACTGCAACGAGAAATCAAACAACACCACGTAAGACGACACACAACAAAATGTCGTAGTCAAACGACGAAATCATAAAGGAAAAACATAGATCTATGTGAAAATCAATTATTTGTATTTAAAAGGGTTAATAGTGTTTTTAGCCCCTGTAATATGATGCACTTTTGGTTTTAGCCCCTGTAAAAAAAAAAATTAGATTCCACCCTTGAAAAAGGAAGATTCTTCAAGATTGGCCCCTCACTCCAATGTGTCAGCAGAATCTCCTACGTGGCAGTGATGTGTCAATTTCTTTTTCTTTTTTAATTTTTTTTCATGCCACGCGTGTAAATTAATGTCCACGTCATTTATAATTAAAAAAACTTAAAATTGTTTTTTTTAATTAATTATCTTAAAAAACATAATCATAAATCCTTAAATACAAAAAACCAAATCAAATTATTCTCTTCTCCTCTTGAACCATATCTATTTCTTCCCTTCTTCATTTCCTTTCTCTTCGTCTTTGTTCGTCCGTTCCTTTCTCTTCCTCTTTGTTATATAAAACGAATTCTTGTCCAGAACTCGAATTGGTTTTTGCAGAATTCGAATTTAGGGTTTGTGAAATGGGTTTCAGCAAAGCATCTTTTGTTGGGGTATCGAATGGAAGAAACTCACCCAAATGTTGGTGCAATGAGTTCATGAAAGTTTGGGTATCAAGCACAGTGGAAAATCCAAAGAGGAAATTTTGGAGATGCATAAATTTTTGGGAGGTAAGTGACTTCGATTTTGTATTTGTATAGTTAGAAAAATATTCTTTTTAATGTAAACAGTCTGAATTGGTTTTTTGTAGAATGATGACCACTGTAATTTGTATATATGGGACGATGAACTCGACTCACCTAGAGTAAGAAGCTTGCTTCAAAGAATTGCAACAAAAAAAACTCCAAGGCTGAAGGTGGTTAGCAAGTATCAAAACATGGGTTCAATTTCGTCCAACTTTGGCTCTAGCAATACTGAAGTTCCATCTCCAAATGCTGAGGGTGGGTGCAAGAAGTGTGTACTGTTGTCTGAACACCTAAGGGGATTTGGCAAGGACATTGGTATTGAATTTGGAAAGGAGTTAGGCAAGGAGTATGGGAAGGAAACGGCCTCCAAGAAGCATATGAAAACAATGAAGAAGCTGCGGTATGAAAGGAAAAAAATGCAGGAATGATGATTGCACTTGTGTTGTTCTGGATGTTTTTATCTGTATTTAAGTGGATGTAATTGTAGTTTAGTTAATCTAAGTTTATCCCTTGTGTATTGGTTTTCTATCTAAGTTAAGATTGTAATGACAATTGAGATGTTTATCTCTATTAATGAAATTTGGTTTTCTATCTAATTTTGTTTATTTTTCTAATTTACTTGCAACTTAATGACAAAAGTGAATGAAAAGAACATGAGTCATTAGATAATAATGCACATAATGTGCTATGTTTCAATATATTCAAATAACATTACATCACAATTATGCACGTAAAGTGCTATGTCTGAATAGAATATCACACCAAAATATTAGACATAAAGTGATTTGCTTCAACATGAATTACACCAAAAGATTGCACATAAAGTGCTAGGTTCAACGGACTTCGCACCAAAAGATGTCACATAAAGTGTTTGAGGTTTCAAAAGACATTACACCAAAAGACTGCACATAAAGTCACTACTAAGCATCCTTGGACCATCACTAGGCCTGGGGACATTCAACATCCTAAGGCCATTTGGCATCCTAGGGCCATTCAGCTTTGGTGCACACTTGTCAGCATGTTTCTCAATGTTGATCTCAGGTACATTGTTAGGTATCTGACTTGTTTGAAAATCAGGTAAAGATGCAAAGACAGAGTCTGATAGTTCATCAAACATATCAGCAACAACATTGTCAGTTTGAGGGATACTTGATTGACTTGTGTTGAATGCTTGAGGCTCACTTGCTTGATCTGTGTTAACAGGTTCAGGCTCACTTACTTGACTTATGTTGACTGGTTGAACTTCAATTTTGTCTCTAAGTTTTGTAAGTTTCCTCTATAAAAAAAAAAAATTATGGTTATTTATAGTAGGCTATGACAGGAACTAAAACAAAAACCATATCGGTTAAGTCTTACCCTCTTGTTAGCAGGTGCTGGTGATGTGCTTGTGTTGACAGGTACTGATTGAGTAATGTTTGAAGCTCCAGTATGAGTATTGTTTGTAGGCTCACCTACACCATCAGTTTGGTTAGTGAGCTCAGATTCAGGAATGCTTCCTGATGTGCTAGGGTTGTCTTTCTTTGTTGGCTTTCTCTGAAACAACAATGACTCAGATAACATAACATTAGAAAGCGAATTGATGTATAAACTTGATATGAAAATAAATCCATCACACATTTACCTTCCTCTTTGAAGCTTCGGGGTTCTGAACTCCACTTTTACAGCTCCTCTTATTGTGACCCATTTTGTCACATTTTGTGCATCTGTAAGCAACTCCAGGTCTTCTAAACCTACCACCAAGTTCATCAAACTCCCTAATCCTGAGTTTCTTAGGCCTTCCTGGGCCTCTTTTATAGTTAGGTGGCAGGATTTATTCTTGTTCAACTTCTGGCCACATATACATGCCATTAATTGCACTGACATCATTACCATAACACAATTCATATGACCTTCTTGAATAACAATCATGAACATAATGTTCAGGGTTCTTTTGCATGTATCCCAAAGCAGCAGCTGCATGCCTGCAGGGAATCCCAACTAACTCCCAAAAACCACATGCACAAGTTCTTTGGTCAATGTTGACAATAAACTGCTGGCCATTATAATTGTGGTGTACCTGCCATTCCTCGTCTATAAATCAGATTGGTGTCAAGTGTCCACTCATAAAAATTTCCTTATCCAGTCTCTTCCCAGGCATAGGCATAGTGTTATGTTGCCATTTATCAAGTTTAACTCTAGCAGTAGACATTCTATTCATTAAATAGTTCCTAATCCACTCACACATTGTCAAAAAGGCTTATCCCTAGCAACTAAGATGGTAGCATTAAATGACTCAGACAAATTGTTCATAAGTACATCACACTTATAGTAGTAACTAAATGCATGCTTACACCAGCTTTTTGTTGGATGGCCCATCAACCATTCCCAGGCACCGTGATCCACCTTCTTAATCTCATCCATCTTTACCTTCCATCCTTGATAGTATGTGGCTTTGGCAGCTCCCATCATTAGATCCTTTATCAGAGTACCTCCCCCAAATTTCTTTTTGAAGTTTGCATAAGGGTGTCTTAAGCAAACCCTGTGCTCAATGCTGTTAAACATCTCTTCAAAAACACTCATTAATCCCTGAAATTTATCAAGTAAAATAATGAACATAATATTAAATAAAAACATGAAATTAAAAAAGTTTAGAATGACTATAAGATATTAGTTACCTTCTGCTAATCTGATATGAACATATATCTTTTGTCCTTTCCAATGTCATCTATTAATAGTTCCATGAAGCATTTCCAGCTTGCCCTACACTCAGTTTCAACAATCCCAAATGCCAATGGAAAATATTGATCATTTGGGTCCCTACCAACTGCTATTAGAAGCTGACCCCCATACTTTGTCTTCAGATGACAACCATCTACCCCAACAAATGGTCTACATCCATTGACAAACTCTTTTTTGCATCCATCAAAGTTAAAATAAAAAGAACCAAACCTGGGTTGAATTGATGGAGTTGGTCTATCCACACTGATCTTCACACTGTTTCCAAGACAGACCCTTATAAGTTCTTCAACATATCTCCTAATCATAGCATACAGTCTATCAGCATCACCTTCAACAATTTTTTGTGTTGTCTGCTTTGCCTTCCAAGCCCTACCCATGGTAATACCCACTGAATGGTTTGTCCTCATGTCATTCATGATTTCTTCTAATGTCACTTTCTTAGTAGTTTGCAACTTTTTGACCACTGCAAAGTTAGCCACCCACCTTGAGTTAGCAGATCTGTTTTTCACGTCCCTTGCACATTTGTGTTTTGGCTTCAGAGTCTTTATTTGAAATGTGTGGCTGGTACCCACTTGACTACAAAATGTGAAATACCCACATTTACCCTTACAAACTGCCCTTGCCCTATGAGGTTCATTTTTCAAAAAGGCAGCATCTTTGAACTCTCTTATTGAATTGAATTCCATCCCTAACTTAAATTGAAAGTGTTTACTCAACTACTATTTTCCAAACTTTTTATATTTAATACCCTTTTCACTGTCAGATGCATCTGGGTCTGAACTATCTAGTTCCTCTCACTTAGGCACTCTTCTCCATCATCCTCATCAGAATCTTCATGTGCACGTGCCTTTAGTTTAAGTTTCTTCATAGGTGACTTTTTAGGGGAGTTTTTCTTCATAGATGACTTTGAAGCACACTTCTTTATCCTCATAGACTTCCCAACAAGATTAACTCCGTTGCTTCCATTCTCTGGTGTATCAACTTCATAAACCTCAAAGCCATCATTAAGTGGAGCACCCCTCTCATCCTCACTGTCATCAAACTTCAAACCTTTAGCACCACCATCATCACTGCTATACATATAGAACTTGTCATTATCTTCTTCCTCACTAGACCCACCCAACATAACACACTTAGGTTCTAACACTTTCACGCTAATGTCACTGACATTATGCTCTACATATATGTGACCATCTGTTCCACCACCAACAACAGCAATAGTAATCTCATCTGCAACATGGCCCTCCTTAACTTCAACAAATTCATTGCATATCTTACCCCAAATCCTAAAGTGGTTTTTGTCATAACCCCAACTGCTAACCAGTTCCTTAATAACAGTTGCTTTCATATACTCAGGTTCTATATCAGAGACAATTGTTTCCATCCCACCTCAATAGAACATGGTTTCATCCGTAAAAAACTCCCGACCATGGTGAAAAATGCAGTTGAACAATGTTTTATTCTGTTTGACAAAAAATTTAACCAATCATAATCAGACACGTGTCACATATGACCCCACAAATGGACCCCACACACATACCCAACATGCAGCACAAGACAAACAACAACAACATACACAATTGAATAAAAAACCCTTAAAAATTCAGTTTTTCATTTGCTTTTTGCTCGTTTTCTGATGTCAATGGGACCACAACAACATTAAACATGTATATGCATAAAGTTAAAACTCATCCATACAGAAAAGGCAACAAAATGACTTACATCAGGAAACACGTGAACTTCTTTGTTCTTCTTCAATGTTCCATCGTTGTTCTTCTTCGATGTTCCTTCATTCGCATCCTTCTGAGACACTTCCATCTTCTTCCTTCCGTCGTTACCATTCTTCTCCTTCGCAGCCTTTCTCTCCTTCCACTTCATCTTGTTCTTCAACCTGGGAATCGATTCGGTTTTCTAGGTTTTGTTTGTACGGATCTTGTTATGGGTTAGGGTTTCGTTCAGATGGAGATGGAGATGAGATGTGTTAGGGTTTCAATTTTAGATTCGTTTTGATTGACATGAGATGAATTCTGATTCGATAAGGGTTAAAAACAAAAATCCCTTCAAATTCTGATTTTGATTTTTAAAATAAATAATATGTTTTTTAAAATAGTTAATTAAAAAAAACAATTTTAAGTTTTTTAAAATTTTAAGTTATTTTTAATTATAAATGACGTGGACATTAATTTACACGCGTGGCATGACAAAAATTAAAAAAGAAAAAGAAATTGACACGTCACTGCCACGTAGGAGATTATGCTGACACATTGGGGTGAGAGACCAATCTTGAAGAATCTTCCTTTTTCAAGGGTGGAATCTAAAAATAAATAAATTACAGGGGTTAAAACCAAAAGTGCACCATATTGATAATCTTTTATTCATCTATATATAGAGAGAGCGCTAAATTGTAACAGCACATACATATTCTAAACAAAAATATAATATATAAATTTCAATGATATCTTAAATATATCTTATTTTAAATCATCTAAAATATATTTAAACCTAAAATCTTAAAAAAAAATAAAGATATTTTATTCTCAACAAATATTACCTTCATAAAAAGCATATATCTGATAAAAATATACTGCATCATTTTAGAAAGCTACTGCCTGGCTTAACTAATGCCAGAGTTTTAAATGATACCCATTACAAAGTGAATAAAAATTGGTTCAATTTGTTGGATTATGGATGGAAAGGAGGAGGGAAAGAATGAAGCATGTTACGTTTTCCACCGTTCAATTAACCTTTTGAATGAGGTGACACAAACCCAACAAAGATTAAGAGAGTTACACTAACATGACACTTTGTTTTTTATTAGATCTCTAACACTTAGCCTTATTATTAAAAAAACTTGTATTAAATATTTTTTAAGCGATAAAAATAATTTCAACCTTATTAATGTTTTGACTATCTCCTATTCCATTCTCCTCTGTCTCACTTGCCCTGTTTTTTTCTTTTCGAAAATGTCTTTGTGATTTTTGGATTATAGTTTGAAAACTTTTCGAAAATGTCCTTGTGATTTTCGGATTATTGTGATTTTTGGATTATAGTTTGAAAAAAACGTTTCTCTATTTTTGGGTGAAAAAATACAATTTTCATCGATTAAGATTATAAAATACGAAGAAAAAAGTACTTTGGATTTTATAATCCGAACACCCTCTATCGAAGGGGCCATTTATTTATTTTTTTCCTTTCAGATTATAAAAATCAAACACCCCCTTACACTCTTCTTGTGCCAAGAATTCAGGGGAAAACAATTCAGATTATACAATCTGAATTGTATCAGCACAAAGACCGGACATGTTTGTGACATGGATAACTAGTTTAAGAACCATGCTAACCATTATAACCCTCTCCTTGTGTTTCATGTCATTGTTAGATGTTTCCGTCATGTCCTAATAAAAAAATCCAGTTTGCAGGACACTTGATCATATTGCTCTGAAACTTGCTCATAAAATCAGAAGAAAAAAAAAACAACAAACAAAATTCCCTTCTAATGGAATTTTTACAGGACTCCGTCCATCAACGTCCAAAATTTCACCGTTTAGATCAATTTTTCATATTCTCAAAAGAACCTGAAAAAAAACTGCATCAACTTTATTTGATTTTTAGAATTTTTCAATGGTGTTTTTTTATAATTTATTTGACATGTTTTTATCTTTTTTACTTTGTTTTTTGGTTATTTTGATTTTATTGGACATATTTTATCATTTTTTTACTTTGCTAGTTTGATTGTTTTTAAAAGAAAAATCTGCAACTACTGAAATGGTAGGGTTTTTTATTTTTATTTATAAGCATATTATTGAACAGGAGTATTTTTTTTAGATGAAAATAGGATGCGTAAGAAAAAGTTAGAGTGGAAAAAAAAATCGTCGATTTTTTTATACTCATCTTACATTATAGTCAAATTTTATTTTAAAATTAATCAAAATATATTTAATTTGACCTCCCATCACTTGTTTTTGTTTGTGGATACTTTTGCGATTTTATTTTAACATATTTTTTTGTCTTACTTTCTATCCCATTTTTCTCCTAACAAACAAAAAAAAACTCATCTTAGTGTGAACTTACTTTCATTCTACCAGCGTCATTTTCTCTTACCTTCTTTCACTTCATTTACTTTCCTCACTCGAATAAGGTATTAGACATCAATGATATTAAATTATGTGAATCAAAACTGGACTACAACTGAAAAATAAGTCTACAGCTGATCACATAATAAACCTTTTACCGATCTCTGCATGAACGATAAAGATGACCTATTAATCTAATGTTCTGCAACAATGACATATTAAACTTTTTATTGATCCACGCGAACAGTAAAGGTTTTTTTTTTAGCAAACATGAACATGAAAGTTGACCTCTTCATTTAACAATCCTGTAAATGTTTAAAATTTAGTTTTTACACTGTCTATTTTTATTTTTTTAAAGTTTTAGTCCCTAAATATATTCCCTCACGGTTTTTGATCTATGTTTTTAAGTCGTGCATTGTGTATTTTTCATATTTTTGAATGGATTTTTACAGGGATGTTTAAAATATTATAAAAATATTTTCCACAAAAGTTTAGATTTTTTTGACAAAATAGGCATTGATTATGAATTTTTAAGCCCTAAAAACTTCAAACTCATATTTAATTCATCCCTTATTGAAAAATAAATTTAAACTTCTATGGGATAAATTTCTATAGTGCACTAAACATGATTGAAAAACAATAATTCAAAGTGTCAAAGAATGCATCTGAGTTTACTTAAAAGCAAGGATTAAAAGTTTGTTTTTTTTTAGAAAAGTAAGGATTAAAAGTTGTGATAGAAAACATTTGAAAACCAAAACTTGTTGAATTCCTTTGATGAAATTTAAAACAATTTACAATATTTATAGAGGAAAAAACTTTATATAACCCGAATTTCAATTTTCTATATGTGAACTAGACTTCATATAAACCGGGTTCTATCTCTGCTGCTTGCTTTTTCTTAATATTTTTAGTTTTAGTCAATTTCAATTTAAAATAAAACATAAAATTAGATTAGAAATTTTAAAACATAGGATTTGAATATAGTATATTGAAGTCTCAACTACATACGAAACCACTAGGCCATCCCAATTTTTTTTGGTGGTGGCCGGCAGAGCCAGCCCAAAGCAGAAGCTTCCAAGCTCGTGGCATAAGGCCTCCAAATTTTGGGGGCCCAAATTTTTTTTTTTTTTTTTTATATATAAGGGCTGTAAAATATCATTATATACTAGTCGCGTACATAATGAACATGTATTGCTACAATGGTCTGTGGTTGGGGGACACACTAATAGGTGTGTTGACCCGGGTTCAACACCCAAGAAATGCTTTTTTTTGTTTAATTTTCTTTCTTTTTTTTTTTTTAACATGGGAGGGGATTTGAATTTGGGGTCTAATTTATTCTTGATCTCAGGTCCAACTCTCCTCTAATTTTTCCTCCAATTTTTTATTATTATATCTCTTTAAATTACATTAGGGCCTCCGAATTGTTGAATACGGCCCTGGTGGTCGGAGTTTAAACTCCGAACCTTGCATATATTATGCATTGTTCATACCAACTGAGCTAAGCAGCCTAAACTCACGAGGACCATCTCAATTCTTTAAACATATATATATATATATATATATATATATATATATATATATATATATAAGTTAATATTCAGTTTAGAGTTCTATACTTTTTTTTAATAGAAAGCTGCTGGTATATGCATTGAATTTATGTATTTCTTTAACAATTAGTATTTTTTCTATTATTTTCAGTTTAATCATGAATGTTAGCACTAATTTATTATTATTTTTCGACAATAGTAGTAGTTTGTCACTATGGGCCCGTTTGGATTAACTTATTTTAGAGCTTATATAAAACAGCTTATGCAAATAAATAAGTTTTTATGTACTATTTATAAGTTTTTAAGGCAGTTTATGAAAAACCCGTTTATGAAGATACAATTTTCGTTAGTGAGAGTTTATAAATTAAAATAAAAGCTTATTTATCTACATAAGCTATTTTTCATAAGCTCAAAATAAGCTCAAACCAAACGGGACCTATATTTAGATAGTAAAAACTAACAAACATTTTTTTAAGCAACATGGATCAATATACTTAAAACCCAACCCACTTGTGTTGACCTGGTGGTATTGACTTGAGATATGAGAGTGTGCTCCTTCTTGAAGTCTCATGTTCGATTCTCTCTGAAGCCAATTTGGATAGACTAATTTAACTTCTTTAAAAAAAATACTTAAGATCCATTTTACACAATAAATAAATGATAATTTTATTTTTTTAGTTTTATGTGCAAGACCTTCAATTTAGGGTGCGTTTGTTTTATCTTTAAAAAAAAATAGATTTTGTGCTAAAAGAATGTAGAGATTAATTTTTAGAGATTTAAAAAAAAAATGAAGTTATTTTTGTTTGCCTGCTACCCATAAAAATCCATTTTTAAAAAAAGAGTTTTAACATATACATGTGTTACCTCCTTGATGTTGAAAAAATAGATTTTAAAAAAAGTTAATCATAATAGTTTTTCATTTTAGTATCAAAATAGATTTTTTTTGATAAAATATTTTTTCTAAAAATCCAAAATAAATACTTAAAAATGAAAAAAGTGATTTTTTTAAAGAAAAAAAAAAAATTTTTGAAAAAAATCTAAAACAAACGGGACCTTAACCAGGACGACCATGTCCACTAATATACTTATATATGCGAGTTTCTAAATAACTACTTCATTTCATTTTATCTTTATTATAATAAACGATTTACGTCTTATTTAGATTAATTGATTAACCAATATATTTGCTACACTTAATACTTTAATAGACCAATGCACCATTATTTAAAGAATTAAAAAGTGAATTGTTTTTTTTATCTTTCTTGTCATGAAGTGAAAAAGAAAAGTGATTGTTTTCCAGGATCAACTGCAATCAATGAACTATATGGTACTACGGCTGTAGGCTGCTTGTAACGTTGGATCTGACGTGGCTTTCCCTATCAATCCATTCAAGGCATTCCTCGTCAGCAAGCATTAGATCTTTCACCGAATCATTTATAAACAAACAAAAGTACAAGCACAAACATTATTATTACAAATTTACAATAATAGTAAAAATTAAATATTTTTTATTAAATTAAATCAAATTTAAGATGTTCATAAAGTAATTTATATCTACAAAAAAAAACAATAAACAGCCTCTGGAAATGATAATTTGTTTAACAAAATATGGTGGGACACGAAATCAAATTTGGAGAAAGAGCGAAACTTAGACGCAAAAAAATAGAAAAGAAATAACACAGTGACTCAGTTCATTTCTTTTCGGTTACGCAGAGAGTACACCAACTTCCATCGTCATCATCATCATCATCTCCGCCATGGCTTTGACCAATGCATTCATCGCTCCTTCCTTCTCCGTCCAAACCACCAACCTTTCCGATCCGCTCTCCTTTCCTTTTTCCTCTCACACTTTCTTCCCCCTCCGTTCCTCTTCCTCCGCCAAGAACAAGTGAGACAATCCTCCTACTTTTTTATTTTTTTATTTTATTTTTTATGATTTAGGTTTTTATTTTTTATTTTTTATTATAGCCATGTTTTCTTTTTTTCCTTTGATATTTGAGTGTTGTTTGGATAAATGATGAAAAATATTGAACTGTTAAGTTTATGCATGTAATGTTGACTTCACTAGGGATCGAATATGATCATCGTTTTCAAAGAAATTAGTACAACTTAGAAAACTAAGTGTCTATCTCGATCGCCTTATTTCAGCTTATCTATTGACATAAGTTTTGTTGTGACTTATGAGACAGTTTGGCAGAACTCATGAAAACAGCTTATGAGTTATGACATTGTTTATAAGCTGTTTTCACCATATTTTCATAAGTTCTTAAAGATAGTGTTAGGTGATGAATATCACCAAGTACTAAATTACTCTAACTACTCCTATCTAAGGGACTAAAATAATACTGAAATTCTTCATTGATTCAATATAAGATCATACAATGCTTATATAGTAATATAGGTAAATGCACACTCACAATAAGACAAGTGCACCCTAACATACTCAATACCACTCCCTACATTAGATCCTTCTAGATTAAGATGAGTCATTTTGCTTCTAGAACTAGGTAAGTCACCACATAAGTGTTCCTTATTTTAATTATCCTAACAGATAGCTTATGAAAATAGTACAAAAACAATTTAATTTTTTTATTTATAGAAATGGATTATACATAAGCGCTTTAAACTGCAATTAAGTTGTTTATTCAAACGGGTCTAAAAAGTACTGTATTTCATAAGTATTTTTTTTCTAACTAATAATGACATCCTTTTTTTCTTGTCACTGGACTATACTGAAAAAATGGTGGTTTGGTTCGCCTGAGTCGAGGTTATAAATTCTATTCCTTGCCAAGGATGGAGGGAAGGGTGGCTACGGTCATGACTCATTTATCTTCTCCTTTCAAATTTTTAGGCTTAAAACTTCTATTTATCACCCTCACTATGGATAGTCTATTCGACATTCAGCTGGTTATTCAGTTTTTGTATGTCTTTTTACCCCGTTAGTCATCCTTGCTAACTTGGAGTCTCCAATCCTAGAAACCTGGCTCAGCGCAGCCACTGTTACTGATCAGATTTATATTATTTCCAGTTGTTTGTGAACACCATTGGAACTTTAATCTTCTTTAGTAGAGTCACCGCGAGGTATCTATATCTGTTTTTCTTACTACTAATTGAAATGTTGTGCAGGAATATTGTATATGCTTCTTCTTATGACTTGAATGCAGTAGATTCAGCTTCACTGGTCAGTGATGAGCTTCTTGCCCATTATTATCACTTTATTGCAGCATTTCACTTCTTTTCATTTTGGGAAGCTGTCAAATACATATCATTACTATTTTCGGGACTAGATGCCCTACTGCTTTACACCACAGCTGACACCACACATGTGTAGCCTGTGTGCATTTTACAAGTTAATCTTGCATTATATTCACTCTGCGTATATCTGTTTCTGAGTTTGTGCTGGTGTAAGATAGTGGTTGCTATAATCGACAAGTGTTTTTGCCAAGAATCCGAGCTTTTGTTAATTATTCCTTATATGCACCCTCTGGTCTTTTTAGACTGGTATGCCTTGCTTTTATGTACAATATTTTTGCAACATTTGATTTGTTAAGTCTTACTGCAGATATCCGGTAAAAATCTTGATAGTGTTCCAATGCCAATACTATTGATAGATCAAGACTCAGATTCTGAAGCAACAATTGTGCAACTTAGCTTTGGTGATCGCCTTGGAGCTCTTCTTGACACGGTGATGTGGTTATTGGGAATTTAATTACGCTCAATCTCTGTTTCTTTTTTCAATCCAATTGAATCTCTTTAGTGTATGCATATTCTTGAAGTGTGATTTTGTTATTAAGGGATGTCATATTATTATTATTATTATTTTTTTATTATTATTTTTTTTTTATGTCAATTGATGGTACATAGGTTGTTCCAAGTCGTTATAAAAGGAGCCTGTGTTTAGGCTGTTGACAGCCTAAAAAAAATGTTAAATTCTTTATGACATGAATTAATGATACTATTATCCTTTTGGGCTTTCAAACATTTAAAAGAAGCCCGACATCCACATGACAGTCACCTAGTTGTAAGTAGTTTTTCCCCCTATATTATTACCAAGTGTATTAGCCCAAGGATGATCTTGTCCTAAGGTTAAGCTCTTTGTTATGATATTATCTCTTTATGAAGATCCTAAGGTTTGTTTTCTTAAATTATGTTTTTTCATTGTGCATCTTCATTTCTATTCAAACAAGCACATTTTATAGCGAAGATATAAATTGATGATAGTGATGTGCCATCTACTTAACGAACAAGCCCCATTTCTCCTCATTTTGTAAATTTCATGTGAAAATTATGAGTCTTTATGGTCCTCTATGCTTTACTTGGCTGTCTAGGTGATTTCATAAGTAGTATTGATTATTAGTGATTAATTTTTGCATGTTAATATCAACGCAGATGAAAGCATTAAAAGATTTGGGATTGGATGTTTCGAAGGGAACTGTCTCCACTGAGGGACCAGTGAAGCAAACAAAATTTTTTATCACACAATCGTAAGTCTTGTTTGTCTTTACCCTTCATTTTTGTTAGCATTGTTTACTCTTGATGGCTGGAAACATAAAACTGAAAAAAACTTTTCCTGTTTTGCGGTGTAGCGTGAGGGTTCTTCATTCATTATCAAATTGTTTATCATTAACATCACCAACATATCGAATTTTGTTGATTTATTTTTCCTTTTCCCACTTATGATTGATTGTGACTTTGAAGAGAAATATTTATGTTGATTATTACAAAGGTATATTTGTCAATTGGTTGATCTTCCACTTATAAATCAGACGTTGTTGCAAAATTTGGATTCAGTGTTGTACTTATAGAAAAGATATGTTAGCTTCTGTGAAGAATTTTACTCTGTTTGCAAAATTCTTTTTTTGTTCTTGTATTTCTTGTTGGAAATAGACATGTTTTTCCAGTTGCAAAATTATTATTAAATTTTAAGAAATACAGTTACTTATTGGTTCCACATTTTTCTCTTTGATAATATTTATTATAGCATGTCGAACATATGAAGGAATAACAATGTCACTTATTATTCATTGTCTACTATGTTTTCATGGCTTTATTTATACATTTAGTCTTCACAGTTTTTTTATTTGATTGATATATTGTCAGAGACACTGGGCGCAAAGTCGAAGATCCTGATATGTTAGAGAGCATTCGACTTACCATTATCAACAACCTATTGCAGTATCATCCTGTATGTATGCTGTGTAAATACTTTTCTTTGAGTTTCTTATATAGTTATTCTCCATGAGAAGCTTCCTTGTAATTAGCAACTTTTATAACCACGAATTTTCTTTATAAATATTAGTTAATATACTTTTTAGCTTGCCCTTAATTTTCAATTTTTCCTACTCACAAGTATTATATATTTATATATTTTTTCCAGGAGTCCAGTGAACAACTGGCCCTGGGTGAAGTGTTTGGCATAAAGGCTCCAGAAAAGAAGGTAAATAGTCCTCTTCTAGTATTTCCTTGCATTTTTTATTTCCTAAACAGAATATCCGTTATTTATTTTAGATAGACCTCTGCTTCGGGGTTTTTTCTTTCTTTCTTTATTTTTTTTGGTATAAACTTTCTTTTAATAATAAAGATTGCAAATATTTGTAAGTGGTTATAAGCGGTGGACATCTCTCACCTTACAAATCAGTTTTATGAGGTTGCACTTAGTCCAACCCAAATTCTAAGAGTTCATAAATCCTTGTCAGTCATCACCACTTTATTCTAGTTGCATAACACCTTTAGTTAGTAACATTTAGTAGACTTAGGTAGAGGGTTAGAGTAGGAGAAGATATATTGACATAAAAATGCCGGCGATGTTGGGTATAACACAGATTATTAAGCTAATCTTTGTTAGCACCTTATTCTGTAAAATAATTATAATGTTGTTTGTTTATTTTTGGGTAACTAGAAATTTCAACTTTTCATTTTATTATTTGATATTTTTGTGGCCAAATTAGTACTTTTGGGGCCTGCCACCATATTCCACTTAAAAATTGAACATCCGGTAAGTATTCAAGCACTTGGGGAACCCTCCCTTAAAAGCAAGCTATCAAGGGGAAATGCCAAACTACTTAAATGCTAGCATCCCATATAACTTGTTGTGGGAATTGGACACCCCATAATACCCAAGTCCCCATCAACCTCATACATGACAGGAGACTGATTACGCCTGTTCTTGTGTTGAATGCCTCTTTCTACTTGAAGAAATGGCTGCACCGGAAAAAGATTTAGGTTTCTCTACTGCAGTACTGTTGAAGAGATTAACTGATGGCTGTATATATGATGGAAGTATGAGGAAAAAAAAATTACCGTTTTTTTGTTGTTGTTGTGATTGTTAATATTTAAATGGTAAAAAGATTTAGTCTGCATTGCCACTCTAGCATTATTTATGCTTTTCTATGTTTTATTATTGCCGGACATTATTATTGAAAGAACTAAGGTTGGGCTGCTTAATTGATACTGGCATGTAGAAGTTATATATTTGCATCATTTCTCTTGTTTCTATGTTGTTTTTTTCTCTGTATCAGTGTACATATTAAACTTATACTAAAAGATGCTTGGTTCTTTTTTGAAAATGTGAACTGTTAAATGCTTTAAAGATTTTCATATACTCTTTATGTTTTAGATATTTGATTCCTTAACTCTTTTTGAAGAGCACATGTTAACAAGAACGCAAAAATGCTAGATCGTACCGGATATTGCATGCTGAAACTTTAGTCTTATACTTGCAAATATTATACTTTATTATTTTTGTTTTGTGCAGCTTCATATTGAAATTGCAACTCATATTCAAGTTAAGGAAGATGGGCCCAAGAGGAGGTTTGCATCTATGTGGACATAATTTTTCTTTTTATATTTTACTTTGGGTACAATTTTTGAGCTGTTTATTATCGAAATTGATTAGACCCCAACTGATTTTTATAATTTGCAATTGCAACCCAATATGCGATAGGTGCTAGATGTCATATTCTAATGCTTTTGAATTCAATATTTTTCAGCTTGCTGTACATTGAGACAGCTGATAGGCCAGGGTTGCTAGTTGAAATAATCAAAGTCATTGCAGATGTGAACATTGATGTTGAGTCGGCTGAGATCGATACAGAAGTATCTTCCTCTCTGTCCTGTTTCCGCCTGTCCCTGACTTTCAGTTGCCATTATTCAAAGTAACTTTACCCACTTTTTTTTTCTCTCTGCAGGGTTTGATTGCTAAGGATAAATTTCATGTCAGTTATGGTGGGGCTGCGTTAAACAGATCAATGTCTCAGGTAACCATTGTGTTGAAAAGAAATTTAGATGTTGGTTTGATCATCCTTTATCAGAGGCTGCAGAGTGTAGATAGTTTCATAGATTGATGATGGAATAAAAATTAGGAATTGCATATTTATCTGATTATTGTGTTAATTTAAAATGAAGTTCAATTGTTGTTTATCGGATACTCATTTTGCTCAAGTTAATTATTTGTTTATCGGTCACTCATTTTGCTGAAATTAATTACTTGCACAACAATCTCAGGTTTTGGTGAACTGTCTGCGTTACTACCTCCGGACGCCAGAAACAGATATTGATAGTTACTGAGGGTACCTCATTTACTTGTATAATAATCAAATCAAAATTCAAATGTAACTGATATTGTACCGAAGTGTCAGCTCCATATTATTATCACCTGTGAAGCATACATCTCACATTTAAATCTGACAGCTTTACTGCTACTAGATTGTGGAATTAAAATGTGTTGAAATGAATGTATCCGTCCGTGTTTGAATTTATTTATAGTGGAGAATATTAGAATTATACAATAGTACTCTGAAATTTAAGAAACTGTTTTATTATATGAAATCGCTAAATTATTTTTTTTACAAAACCTGAAATTATTTTAGAAAAAACATAAACAATAGTGCTCCAAATCTAAGAAAGAAAAAAGAAGCAATAGTGTTCCAAATCTAAGAAACTATGAAATACTTTAGTAGCACCTCTAAAAAAGTAAAATGAAATACTTTAGTAGCAGTGCAAGCACTTTATATATATATATATATATATATATATAGACACGTCTATATTATATCAGGAAATATATCATATGTTAATAAGTATTTTATTGATAATTTTCTTTTTACGTTTATTAATAATTTTATATTATTACAAATTTAGTTCAATAATAATAAATAAAAATGATATATGTATATATAGGATTGATAAATCTAGATCCTCTGCTCCATTTCTCTTTCTGTATTCTTATCATAGAGGAGTAGAGGATCCAATTTTCGGGCTGATTGCCTGGGAATGATTTTCATTGTTAACGATAATTAAGTATGCTTGAATACTCCCTAATAAAAAAGTAAGCTTGAAATACACGTGATATGTCAAATAATCTAGACACTTTGTAGTATATTTTTTTTATGCAACAAGTAGAATTTAAGCAATACAACTTTTGTCACTAATAGAACATTTATTAATTTCACCAAGTTATTCAGATTTGCTCTGGCTTGCCTGTGGTGATCTTTTGGCATTGGGACTCAACATCTACATTTTTTAAGCAATCTTCACGATAATGTTCCTCCTTCATCATCAGTGAAACATACTCTACTTTTTCGCCATAACTTATAGCCATAATCAAGTAGAAGGACACAGCAAAAACAGTGACTCCAATCAAGAACCAGCTGAATTGAAGATTCACCAACGCTACAGCACGATGAAGAGCCTTTTCATCACTGCACTTAACAACATATTGATCTCCCTCAAGTTTCGTAAAGCAACCTTTCGGTTCAAAACCAGGTGTAAAAAGCATGAGCCCCATGAACATAAGCCACGAACCTTGGAAGGTTATGCTAACAGAACGCACAAAACTCACCAAGAAGCTCATTGGATAACCAATTCCCATAAGGGTTGTCACAAAACAAATAAAAATCAAAACTTGCAATAAATAATGGTATTGTCCTTCTATCCCCATGTGATCCCTTGAATGAAGATGAATAAGAAGAAATTGTTGTGCAAATGCTATGGCTGCCAGCAAATGAGTAATTTCATTTTGATATTTAATACTTGTTAATTTTCTATCAAGAATTATGGCAAATGTAGCATAGACTAAGAAAGACAAAGCCATGGAAGAGTGTTCAAAGTTGTGGAGATGGTTGGAGGGAATGGTACCATCATTAGGGTCAAATGGTTGGTGATGAAGAGGAGCTATGAAGAGTTCCATGGCTGTGAAAATTATGCAACTTGCCATGATGAGATGAAGCTCTACGTATCTACTTATTTTGGTGGGAAACCATAGGGTTGATGTGTAGGACTTGAAAGTAGAACATAGAAAGTGGAGCTTGATGTTGTTGAAAAGGTGCCATAAACCAATTACAAAGAAAGCAAACCCTAAAATTTCATGTCCCTCCATAGTGCCTAGCTATCAGGTAAAAACACAACGCACGAAAAAGAATTATTTAGCTAGTCAACGTCCTTGTGTCACCAATGGCAATGTTAAGCAAACTCTAAAGGAAATTAATGTGTTAGTGATAAACTCTAAAATAAGATGATTTATAGAGTTGGCTCTTTGTGTATCTAGATATTATGACGGAATATAATTATAAATAATGGGGATGAAGTTGGTTGAGGTGAGGATATATATGGTATTATAGAATGCAAGTGTCCGTCGTATATGAGAGATCACAAAGGACAGGGCATGAAACCTCCTTCCACAAGGGAAAAGGTTGTTGTGTGGGGTGTCACACAAGGTACAAGGTTTGAAATTTTACGTTAAGGAACAATGGAGCAAAGTTGAGTTCAGAAGTTGCCTTTTCCCTTAAGGAAATTTTAAGCTAATGGCCATATATGCACGGGAATTGTACGTCACATGTGTGCCTTTCACAATGGATCCCAAAATTTGGGTGCAACTAAATCATATACATAGATTTTTTTTTAAAGAACATATACATAAATTTTTTTCCATTTGAATATACATAGATTATTTCCATTTAAAGAAAGGGCTCTACTCTTTTCATAGGTACATACACTTAAAATCTTGGGGGCTCTTTTGCAATTTAATTTGTTTGACCTCGTTTGTAATTAAATAAATAAGACATAAATACTGATAACTTACATTATAAGATGTAAAATTTGGTGAGTGCACATTTTTTTATGAGAAAGTTTAGGTAAGTTGGACTCTATGGTAAACTTTCAAGGTTGAACCAGCGTTAACAAATGTATTTATAGATTACTCATCAAAATGATCCTCACAATGACATCAAAAGTTGAAGATACGACAATGCTAGTGAGCACATTGATGGACCTAAAATTTAAATTTGTGGCTTATGATTAGTCACACATTCCTAATAATCTTACGGAGTTTTGTTTTTTTAATAAACTTCAGGAGTTGATTTAGGGTTAGGGGTGATCAAACATATATATTGTACGAGCTCTATTTTTTCTTTTTTTAGGGGTTGTACGAGCTCTATTGTTGCACATTTAAATCTTTTTTAGGTATAATAAGAAAGAAAAAGAAGAAAAGGTAAACCAAAAGCCTATAAATAAAATGAATGAGTCGTGATGCGTAGTAAATCATGCAGTTTTGGAGGGGGTAAATTCCACATTTCCATGTTGATAGTTATCCATCCCAATTTTAGGGTTTGGGGGGTAAATAAACACATATTGTGTGAACTAGTGTAATTCTTCTTTTATGTAGTCGGTAAAACAAAGAAGCAATAAGCTGCATAGTTAAATCCAAAATTTTCAATTTCTTTTTCATAGATGAAATGATTTCTGTTGGCATTATCTTTGAAGTAAAATATTGTATGAGTACCTTTAAAAAAACAAAAATTACTGTATGAGTACTTTTGACATCGAAATTTCTTAGAAGATTCGCAAGGTGTAAAACTAAAAAAAAATAGTATGATTAGGTATTGTTTGTTTATTATAGCGTGGAAAACTGTTGAAAATTTGTTTTCTTCGATTTACCTTATTATTGTACTCCTTTACTGGTCTTTTTTTTTTTTAAGGATTCTTTACTGGTCTTATATTTCTTACTATTTTTTTCTTTCCTATTAAGAATCCAAAGTGGAATATATTATAAGGAACAATAATGAATTTCCTTAAAAAAGAAAAAGAAAAGGAACAATGAATTCTAGGAGTATAGGAGAGAACACCGAAGATTAAGCAGTCTATCATACTTTTTTTTTATGGAATCTTATTATACTTTATTGTATATATTTACATTTTTCTATTATAATATCTACTTCAATTTAATTTGTTCATTTCTATGTTATTTAAATTTATTTAGTCTTGAAGCAAGACTACTTCTCAATTAAGTGAATGTATAATGATTTAACAGGTGATTTTGTCAAGGTTAGTCGGAGGAAAATGACATGTAATAACCTTGCTCCTTCAAATTGTTTGTTTGTGTCTATATGTGGTAGATTACCAACTTGTGATATTGAGTTAATTTGGAATACAATATGCCCAATTGTACACTTTGTGCAAAAAGGAGAATGAAACTCATTCACATCTTATCTTCACTTGTGAGTTTTTTGAGACTCTTTGAAAAGGTGCAACGCAAAGGAGTAACATGAACTAATAATTAATACTAGTAATTGGCAGGGTGTAATGCAATGTATTCAAAGTCAATGCAACATGAACAACAATATGCATAACTGAGTAGAACGACAGTAAGTCTAACTGAACATATGATTTGGAAAGAAAGGAATGCCAGAATATTTCAGAAACATCATCAAACTCCTTCACCAAATCAAAGAGATTGTATATGTTAGAGGTTTGAAAATTAATCAGATAAAGAACCTAATGTTAAGATTGTGAGGTCGTGGCCTATTTCTTGTTTTCGTACAAGCTAGCTCTTGTTTCTTTGTTGTTGTGGTTCTTGTTTCCATGTAGTTTGTAATAGTTGTTTTTGGTTAATGAAAGTTATCTCTTTTTACCAAAAAATAATTTTTTTATTTACATTTCATTTTTTAATATTCAGTTTATATGTTTTAAAATTTAAATTTGAATTTAATTTTTTTAACAAAGGAATATTTGTAAAAGAAAAATCTTCAAGGAAATATATTGTTAGTTTTCGAATTTGCTATAATTATAGCGTAAATTTAAATTTGAAAAATAATTGAATTGTTAAGCGTTATTTTTTTTTCCTTCAAAAACAACGTCTGACCATGAAGTATGTATTTTATAACTTGATTTCTTTAACGCTTAACAACGTCAAACATATTGTATCATTCTATTTGTATGCAGAGCCGGACCTTGTGGTGTGCAAACCGCTCAATGGAACTGAGCCTCCCCAAAGCATGAGCCTAAATAAAAAATTATAGTCCAACAATACTGTTAAGTGTTAGGTGGGTGTGTTTTTGGGAGGGTGGTTTGAAGTTCCTCGTGTATACAGTAGTGATTTGGTGTACCGCTTATATACGGCACCTTGTATTTATCTTTTAAAAAATTTAAATTGAACATTTTTCTTTAAAAAATATACATTTTTATTTTATTACGGGTCTCTTTTCACCTACAGAACCGAGCCTCCAGATTCGTAAAAACGGCCTTGTTTGTATGAGCAATGTTATTGCACGTTTAGATCTTTTTTTTAAGGTACAATGAGAAATAAAAAGAAACCAAAAGCCTTTAGAGGAAGGTAATAAAAAATGAATGAGACGTGATGCATTAAATCATGCACTATAAGAGGGGGTAAATTCCACACTTCCATGTTGATAGTTATCCGTCCAAATTTTAGGGTTTGGGGGGTAAATAAACACATATTGTGTGAACTAGTGTAATTCTTCAGTCGATAAAACAAAGAAGCAATAAGCTGCATAATTAAATCCTAAATGTACAATTCTTTTTTTCATAAATGAACTGATTTTTGTTAACATTTTCTTTGAAGACAAAATATTGTATGAGTACTTTTGACATCAAAATTTCTTAGAAGTTTCGCAAAGGTGTATGATTAGAGAATTTCTTAAAAGTAGAAATGCTTCCAAAAAATAGTATGATTAGGTATTGTTTGTTTATTATAGCGTGGAAAATGTTGAAAATTTGTCTTCTTCGACTTACCTTATTATGTTCCTTCTTTTACTAGTCTTATATTTCTTACAAAACTTACTAAAAATCAGACTAAAAGAAATAAAACTCAATCTGACATTGAAAAGATATCTATCTTTCTTCTTCTTTTTTTTAAAAAAAAAAGAGGGCAGAGCCCAAGGAAAAGAAAACTAAGCATTTAATCGAACATTTCGAGGCATGCAAGCGCCAGAAATGTCATAAAAAAGGAGACGTTGAAGCTCTCCAGGAGGAGTCTCGATCATTTGTAAATCAAAGGTGTCCAAAGATAGACTAAAATTAGCTAACCAATCTGCTGATCTGTTTCCTTCACGCCATGTATGGTTGATATGAACATGCCAACTCATATTTTTTAGGTCACGAATGCGCTGAACCAAGGTAGGAACATTTTCATTGATGTTATATTTCCCTGTTACCATGTCAACTAAAAGTGGCGAGTCGCTTTCCACTTGCAAGTGTGTGATTCTCTGTCTCCGAGCCATATCCATACCAATATACATGCCCCACATCTCTGCATGTAACGCGTCGCATGAACCTATCTTACGAGCATAGCTATTCAAACAATTTTCACTGCTATCACGGAGGAGGCCACCGCATCTCGAGAGATTAACTGAGCTTTTATGCGCCCTGTCACAATTGAGTTTAACCCAACCCTCTTGGGGTGTCTTCCATCCAATGAAAATAGTGTCAGTAAGCTGAGGCCATCCAATGAAAAGATATCTATCTATATATAAAAGTGATATATCAATTTGGGTGGATTTTTTTGTTTCCGATTTTCTTTCGTTTCTGATTCTACTCTTCATTTAAATTATTTTATTTACCATTTTATCATTTGCATTAATTTTTTTTTAAAGTTTCTAAGCTCTCTAATAAAAAAACCTCTTTAAGCACTTACTCTCTATTTAAACTATTTTACTTACTATTTTATCTTTTTCTTATAGTTTCTTAGAAACTTCTACGCTCTCTAATAAAAAAAACTCTCTAATCACATATGTGTCATTTTTTTTAAGAAGGTAAATTAATCTATCTGAAGGGAATACATTTATGCCATTTATAGGGATAACACTTGTGTACCATAATGGTATATACCATTGTCCAATTAGAATGTACCACGTGACACATCCTTTAGAAAAATATATCAAATAAAACATTTATAAAGTAACATTGATAAGTGGCACACTCTAATTGGCCAATGGTATATACTATTGGTACCTCAATGGTACACAAGTGGAATCCCCATTTATAGATGATGGTTTGATTTAGAGGCAAGCATACGAGGGGTCCAATTCAGTGTAGTTTCATGAACTAGTATTTAAAATCTCAAAAAATATTTTGTTTTGCACAATCTAAAAGTACTTTAGAATAAACTTATACAATAATGTTCCAATCTCTAAAAAACTACAAAATACATTGGTATCAGTGCAAGCTGTATATATATAGAGACACACATACGCCTAAAATTAAATTATATCTAAAAATATATCATATGTTCATGAATATTTTTATTAATAATTTTCTAATAACACATTTCATTATTACATAGTTTATTATATCAATAGTACATAAAAAATGAAACACACATGTTTATACGATTACAATCGAACCAATGAATCTAGATCATCTGGTCCATATCTCTTTCTACATTCCCTACATCACCTTGATATCCCTCTTAATTTTCTTTTCTCTCTTCATCATTTCTCATTATTCACATCATATTCTCATTATAGAGGAGTCAAAGATCCAAACTCCTTATTTACCATAAGTTAGTATGCTTCCAATACTCCCTAATTTATTTATATACTTTTACTACAACAAACAAGTAGAATTTAAGCAATACTTTTATTGTCACTGGTAAAACATTTTTTTTAACAAGTTAAAATGAATTATATTAACACTGACAAACGCAAGTACATCAGCACAAGGCGTCAAAACACAATCACGAAAAATACAATAAGTCTGTCAAAAATACATAAAAAACTAGCTGATGTACAAACACATAAGTAGTAAAACATTTATTAATTTCACAAATATCTTCAAATTTTCTCTTCCATTCTAGTAGTGATCATCTGGATATGTGACTCAACATCGAAATTTTTTGAGCCATCGTCTTCACCGTCCTGTTCCTCCTTCATGAGTGAATCACACTCCACTTTTTCGCCATAACTCATAGCCATAATCAAGTAGAAAGACACTACAAAAACAGTGACTCCAATCAAGAACCAGCTGAATTGAAGATTCACCAATGAAACAGCACGATGCATAGCATTTTCATCATTGCACCTAATCATAAGTTGATCTCCTTCATATTCCAAGAAGCAACCTTTGGGTTGATAACCAGGTATAGAAAGCACTAAACCCATGAACATAATGAACAAACCTTGGAAGATCATGCTAACAGAACGCACAAAACATACCAAAAAACTCTTTGGAAAACCAATTCCCATAAGGGTTGTAACAAAACCTATCAAAATCAAAACTTGCAAACAATAATGGTATTGTCCTTCTATCCCCATGTGACTTCTTGAATGAAGATGGAAAAGAAGAAATTCTTGTCCAAATGCTATAGCTGCTAGCAAAAGGGTAAGTTGATAATGAGTTTTTTCAGTAATAGTTGATTTTTTTGTATCAAGAATTATGGCAAAGGTAGCATATATTAAGAAAGACACAGTGATGGAAGAGTGTTCAACTTGGTGGATATGGTTGGTAGGAATGGTTCCATGACTAGAAGCTTCGAAGATTTCTGCGGCTGAGAAGATTCCGCAACTTGCGACAATGAAATAAAGCTCTAAGTATCTACTTATTTTGGTGGGAAACCAAAAGGGTAATGATGTGTTGGAAGAACAAACAAAGTGGAGTTTGAGTTGGTTGAAGAGGTGCCAGAAACCAAGTACAAAGAAAACAAACCCCATGCATATATGTCCCTCCAATAAAATCATAGTGCCTAGATAGCTATTTGATAAACACAACACACACACACACAAAATATAATTTAGCTAGCCAATAATAAGCAAATAAGATGTCTTATATAGAGAGCTAGCTGGAGGGGATATAGTTTCTTCTCTTTGTATATAAAACAAAGAATGTCTGGCACAGATAATTTCCACTCAAAATGCAATTATTGATTTAACAAAAAAAATATTTAAGCGGATGTGTGACTTATATATACCATCCAGGTTGTTTTGTTTTAAAGTAACGATATTTGAACAACCATTTGATAACAACTTTTATTACAACTTTTTTTTTCTTCATATTTAAACATCTATTGTGTGACAATTTATAAACAATTTTCTCTCTCATACTTAAATTATGGTTTTATTCTCTCTCTATTATTTTTGATCAATAAGAAAAGAGAACAAGAAGGTTGTCACAAAAGTTGTCGCAAATAGTTGTACAAATATCATTACTCAAAAACAATAGAGAGAAAGAAAGTAAGAGAGTAAGAACATAATGTGAATAGAATAAAGATTGGTAAACACCCTTAATCTGTACACTCATTTGTACCACTCTCGAAAATTTAAGTTAACCAAATATATGGTTTGTGTCACCACATTTTTTCAGTTGCGTGACCACTATTTAGAAGTTGAAAAATGTGGCCACACAACTAAAATGCGCGTGACCACTATTTTTCCACTTAGTTTACCAAATGAATTCTGGAAAAATAGTGGTTACGCAACTAAAAAAATGTGGTCACACAAACCATATATTTGGTTAACTGAAATTTTTTCAGAGTGGTGTAAAGGAGATTAAGGGTGTCTACCTATCATTGCTCCCATGTGGCAATACACCTCTTACACCTATACAAAATCCTGACATGTGGCAAGGAAGAGGGGGAGAAGATGAAAGAGAAAGTGTGGTTGTGAGATAAATTTACCAAAATGTCTCTAGTGCATGGGGTGTATGATTAAAGGGTGTTCATGTAACATTTTCCATTTTCTTAAGCCAAATAATTCATATCGTGTAGTGTCTAATTGAAATTTTTTAGGTCCATTTTCGGATGTCAATCAATCAGCTTCCCAAATTCCTTCAAAAAATCAACTTCCAGTGTTGGAATAAAAGTTTCCACGATTAATCATGCCAAATTCATCATTGCATAAAAGTATTTTGCATTACTTTATACAGTGTTGGAATAAGTTTTTTTTTTCGTTTTTATTTTATTTTATGTAAACATCATTTTTCCATACGGTGTTGGAATACATCATATTCATAAATACATAATTCACAATAAAAAAAAATATACATCATAAATATAGAGAAATGATATTCGTACAATTATTTTATGATAACTTTTGAACTATTATCTTTCATACTTATATTTTTTTTGAAGAAGTTAAAATGGTATATATCCACCAAACCCAAGGCGCCTCTTTAGCACAAGACATACTAAAGAGGACGCTCAAAATACAACGAGTCTGTCAGTCAACTGCAATAACAAAAAGCAAGCATTGACCGATACCCAAACAAAACAACGGGTCGGACCACCACGACTGACAACCATAAACAAAAGCGACATTATTAGCACGCAACCAACCACCGATAAGAATGAAACTTAACCTTTTCCACAAGCTCCGCAATAGAGTGTAGATATTATTAAATAATTTATTGTTACGTTCTTTCCAAATAAGCCAAACACAGAGGAGGCAAATTAGTTGTAGAAATGATTGCCTAGTCTTCATGCCACCTAAGTAGTTTGTGCATTGGAGAAAGTGATCACCGAGAGTTTGTTGATCTACATCTGAAAAACCTAGCCAGGCCCGAACGTGTTGCCATAAAGATCCGAACGTGTCACAAAGCAGAAACAAGTGATGAGCAGTTTCAACTTGTCCGCAACCCGCCACGCAAGAAATGTCCGCATCTGTTATTATTCCACAGTTGTATAAATTGATTTTTGTTGGCAACCTGTCCCGAAGTAAACGCCAAGCTAAAATAGACACCTTCATTGGCACATGAGAATGCCAAATGAGTTTCTCTGAAGCATCCAACACACGGTGTTCCTGTGAAGTAAGTAACTGATAACCTGAGCAAAGTCAGGGTGCCACTGCCAAATATCTGAAACATTAGGCTACAAAATAACATTAGAAAGTAAACTCCTACAGTCCGCTAACATCTCATCCTCCCACGCCCACAGTCTCCTCCTCCACTGCCACGCACCTTCCCCCTCCTCCCAACCTAGAGAGAACATAGATGCAACTGAAAGCAACTTGTTCTTTGCTAAGTTGAACAAACGGCTAAACCTCTGACAAAATGGAACATCTCCTAACCACCGATCATACCAAAACAAAGTGGTTGCCCATCCCTTACCTTACGCGACACCATCTCCGCAAACCAACATTCCCCTCGTCGCCTACCCCATCCCTGATCTTCGCCACCTCCCTCCACCAATAAGAACCACTCCGACCCCCAACCTCCTTGCCTCCTCACCACCTAGCAGGCAACACCCTATACCAAAAACCTCCTCTATCAACTAACATCCTCCAACTTCACTTTCTTAACAGAGATAAATTAAACTCCTTCAACCGCCTAACCCCCAAACCTCCATCCTCCTTTCAGAGACAAATAGTATTCCAACCAATCCAATGAATTTTTCTGAGATCCTCACTTCCCCCCCTCCCCCAAAATAAAAATAAAAATAAAGAATCAATGGAAGAGATTATACCTGACGGAGCTTTGAAAAAGGAAAGGGCATAGACAGGAAGAGAGGTCATGACAGATTTTAGAAGAGTCAAACGACCCCCAAAAGAAAGGAAACAACTTTTCCACGCCGACAGTCTAGACTTTATGGTATGCAACACAAGGTCCCAGAACGCTAACCTACGAGGATCACACCCAATAGAAAGACCCAAGTACAAATAAGGCACCTTTCCCACTCTACAATTCAGAATAAATGCTACCTCAACCATCCAGGACTCAGAGATGTTTACCCCAACCAACATGCTTTTATTAAAATTAACCTTCGGCCCAAACATAGCCTCAAACAACAACATAACCACTCTTAGAGTACGAACATTTGCCCAACTCGTAACACCCAACAACAAAGTATCATCCGCAAACTGAAGGTGGGAAACAACCACTGCATTACTCGCACCTACCGCATACCCCTAAAAAATGTTGGCATTCACCATCTCAGTCATCATAATATTCAGCCCCTTAACAGCCAAAAAAAATATAAAAAGGAGAGAGTGGATCCCCTTGACGAAGGCCCCTCACCAAAGGAAACTCGTCAGTACGGTTGCCATTCACCAATACTGACGTCGTAGCTGTAGACACACATTCTTTTATCCATTTCCGCCATAAAATCGAAAAAGACATTCTGATAATAACCTCATCCAGATATTTCCAGTCAACATAGTCATAGGCCTTTTCAAAATCCACTTTAAATAAGAGAAGCTCCTTTTTCAATTTTCGAGCTTCATCCACTACCTCATTAGCAATAAGAACCCCATCTAGAATCTGTCTATCTTTAACAAACGCTAATTGAGTCTCTGAAATAACCTTACCCACCACCAATCTAAGCATGTTAGCTAAAACTTTTGCCAAAATTTTATACAAACAACCCACCAAGGAAATGGGCCGAAAATCATTCAACTTCTGCGGACTCTCAACTTTTGGAATAAGAGTTATAAAAGTAGTATTAATACCTCGGGCCAATTTACCGTTCCAATGAAACTCCGTAATGAAGCGCGTGATATCATCCTTCAAGATTTGCCAGAATTCCTTAATGAAACCAAAATTGACGTCATCCGATCCAGGACTCTTAAAACTATCACAATCCCACACCGTAACCTTAACTTCATCAACTGAAAAAGGTTTAACCAAACCGCCCCCGTCCACATGCGATAAAGTCTTGAATGTCAAATTACCAACACCTGGCCGAGTTACATTTTGCCTCTTGAAGTGATTGCTGAAATGTGTAAAAATGGCATTTCGAATAAGCTGAACCCCCTCCACAATGTTACCGTTCTCCACAAAAGAAACAATAGAGTTGCGTCTTCGTCGACTAGATAAAACTGTGTGAAAGAATCTAGAATTTACGTCGCCTTCTTTAAGCTAAAGCAACCTAGACTGCTGCCAACATATGCTAGTGTTCACTCGAGACAAGGAATGAATGTCGTGTGTGATATCACACATTTCCTCCATCTCAACTGACGAGAACAATGCATCTTCACCTCTATCGTCTAACCAAGCTAACCTAGCCTTTAAAGAATCAAGCTTTGCCGGAATGTTATTATAATGAGACAAATGCCATTCCTTCAAAGCCGATTTTATCAACTTAAGCTTCTCCTTGAAAACAAAGCCGCCCCACCCTTCAACATTAAAGGATTTCCATTTATCAGACACAAACTAGTTATAACCCGGCATGTCTTGCCAACATTTCAACATACGAGAAGGACGCGGGGCCCAATTTTCTTTCATACTCATATTATAATCTTACTCTCTATTGTTTTTGACAAAAAAAAAAACAATT
>Ga0228710_1000925_pt1 | contig 41576 bp, 32 predicted proteins | sample MedpolnodulmetaG_FD_177995 | JGI IMG/M metagenome (GOLD analysis project Ga0228710, IMG submission 177995) | Root nodule microbial communities from Medicago polymorpha collected in Santa Monica, California, United States - pink nodules | ecosystem: Host-associated > Plants > Roots > Nodule... | reverse complement strand
AGGCATTTTAAAAATAAAAAAGTGAAGTGTTTGAGGATCAAACATTAACTTCTATGTATATTATGTATTGTGTCTCTACTGTGGACCAATATATTAAACTCTACAACTTAAGAAAATTGTAAGCAGAATTGAGTGAATTTTAATAGTGAGATTATTCCCATCATCTCGTCTCCAATATAATAAATGTGGTAGTTGAGATTTTGCAACAAAATAAATGTTCATTTTTATTCTGTGGTAGTTGAAATTTTGCAACAAATAGATGTTTATTTTTAATTTATTGTCAAACAAAACAGTGTCACGTGGCATTGAGATGTGAGGTTGGTTAGTGACGGTTAGAATAAGTTAAGAACAGTTGATGAGTCAAGAGTCAAGGTTGAAAAGAGACACAAGATTTTGAGGCACATGGCAGTCCAATATTAAGTTGAAGAAGATTTGGATAACATAATAAAAACAAGTATGGAATATTCTAATGTAGATGTCGGTGGGAAAAGGGAACAAATGCAAAAGACAGTTTGATAAGTGTGGTTGAACAAGCAAGAAGGATAATATAACAATAATAATTGGTAGCTAAAAGTGTTCAATAACGTGTATAATGAAGTTTGAAGTGTCACACGTACCAAACATAACGGTAATACTAGCATTTTCTTTAGCTTATAGTCTTGTATTGAAGGGTGGTTACCGACCATAACATAGCATTATGGATAGAGTTGTTGATTCTATACAATTTAAGGATAAAATCAGCTTTTAATAGTCTCAGTAATTTCATTCACTTGAGATAATTTTATTTGAGATGTGTCTGACACTAAATATTGCACGTTTTGCAGTTGTGATTCGAATTTTGATTCATTATATTGTAAAAGTTAAGTCAATTCTTTTTTTTTAGATAGACAAAATCATCATAAACTCACACACAAAAGCGAATGTCTCGAGGTTCAAACCACAGTCGTGACGTCCGATGTAACAATTTTGACATTTTTATCAATTAAACTAAGATTCATGGAACACCGTTAAGTCAATTATATTAAACCCAACTCGTTGAACTCCGTTCTAATAGTACATTTAACATATATTTTTTTAAAAGCATCTCCAATGATGTGTTTTTACATTTTATAACATAAATTGAGTTATTTGCATTAATTGAAAACAAAATACGGGAGTGTTTTTTAATTCGCCTATTCAAAGATGAATTAGTTGTTGAATAATAAGAAGAATGATGATTGGAAGCAAGTATATATGATCAAAAACTGAGTTAGTGTTGTGCCCCACTCATGTCACATTGGAAACTGTCATGGGATCTATTAGCAAATTATATGTGGGAGAGGGCAGGTGTATTTGGGAAAGGGAGTCTGGCTGAACATAGTTAAAAAAATAGGGCATGGCTTGTGTAGCCATTGGGGGGTGTAGGTAGAAAGTTTCTACTATTTTGGGCTTTATTGCTTGGTTACAATTTCAAACAGCTCTTTACAGCCCAAATTGAAATTTTCATCTATCATGGGAGTTACTTTTACGTTTCTCAATTTTTTTTCAACTTTTTTCCGTAAAAATCAAACCCCTTCGAATTAACCAATTCGGACAAAAAAACACCATTGTTCATTACATTTGGATATCTAAACAGCAACAACAAAAATAAATGGTATTTTTGCAGTTTTTAAGAATCATAGGTTGAGAAAATAAACTCTCAATTACTATGCTTCATCTTTCTCAACTCTATAATTTCCTTGTTTAAAAGAAACACACTAATTGACATGTACTAAAGATATTGCAACAAAACATGGACTAAGAAATACTTATGAATATAAAGGACCAGTTGTGGAGTGGAGGGAGCAGGTGTGGAGAATCAATTTTTCTTATCAACCTTATGTTAAATCACATTTTTTTGTGTGTAAAAAGAATAAATTGAACCAAGTACATCACCTTATTTGAACTAAACATACCCAGTAATTTTTTTTTTAAAGGATACCCCTAAGCAACTGTCGTAGAGAATCAATTTTTCTTTATTTAATAGTCTTAATTGATTGCTTAATAAAGTCGGTTACAAAGGATTAAAAGTTTGAAACTAATAGAGCAATGACTATACAATTTCTCATGCAATAATTTATTTTTCCCCAGTAAATTAAATGGGAAACTTCTCACTGAGAAGTATTTGAGCACTATATTGAGTAAAATAAAAAACATTTGAGTATGTATTATTTCTATTTGTAAATTTAGCATGACGTCATTGAGGCAATTGACCAACCTTGTCGAGTCTTGTGCAATATATTGAAGTCCTCAAGTTTACTTATAATTTTATTTTTTTATTTTTACAAGGTTAAAGAAGTACGAGGATCTTATAGCAACTAATTTTGATTTGGCGGATTGTATTTTAACATGATTTTTTGTGTATGGTAGTCATGTCAACTTCACAAGAATTTGGTGCTGGATTAGGGAAGAGTACGGAATGAAGGTTGTTTGTAACCGACTAACAATGATGAGCAATTCTTAAGGGAGCATTGATGAAATGCAAGAAAGCATTTTATTTTATTTGAAGTACTAACAATTACACTTGAGATTTTAACATGGAAGGATCAAAAAATTTAGATGACGGGGTTGAAAAATATGAGAATAAATATTATTTTTATACATAAAAAAACCAATCAATAAAATAATTTATGTTAAAAAATTATGTTAGAGTATGTGGTACTAGTTACTGATATAATTTCATATTTGTTTATTATAAAATTGTATGTAACTTCTCTTGTTTGGGTAAGGTTTTTCATTTTTTTTTCTTCAAATAATCTAGTAGCAAGGACCATGTACATTTAACGTTAAAAAATGGAAATATCAATGTTTAAACCCACAACCCGACACATCAAAGACGAATACTAGCGACACACGTTTTAACACGCACACTTTTTAACGCACCCTCCTTGATTCGTTAAAATTCATATGGATCTACCAAATCATGTGGGGCCATATAAATTTGGTGGGATCCATGTGAATTTTCATCTTCTTTCTTTAAATCTTCATCATTTATGTTATATTTACCTAATCTTTATCTTTGAATTTTTGAATCAAAAAAATTGTACTCAGATATATCTCCAAATGTCATGAGTCAATGTTATATTTACCTCAAATCTTCTTCTAAACACAAAAATCAAAATCCTTAAATTCTTAATAAATTTTTAATCTCTTCAATCGTCCACCATTACTACTTACCACCAACCTTTTGATCTTGTTATTTTATTATTGTTATTAATTTTTCATTGTAGCTACCTTTAACCACTAAAACTTCGATCTTCCATGTTTCTTAGATGTAACCCCTGATTTTGTGTTTTCCAACTGTTCATTGTTCTCTTGGCAGCAAAACAAGTTTCACCATTATTTTGTTTCCTCTTCTTGTACTCCATGATGTTGTGTTCTCCTATTATTGTTGTTGTTGTTCCTAATTAAATGTTTCAACAACTAATTTAAAGCTCCAAGAGTTCTTTGACTTTTGATTTCTGAGAATTTAAAGTTTCAACAACTAATTTGTTTCAGCAACTAATTTATTGTTGTTGTTCCTAACTTAATTATTGAGAATTTAGGGTTTTTATTTTTGTGTTTTGTAGAAGATTTGAGGCGAATATAACATAAAGTTTATGTTTTGATTTAAAGTTTTTGCATGATTTTTATGCATCTAACAACAAAGATGCACTAACTATTTTCTTTTTTATCATATGTTTTGAGAGGTTATGATAATATGTTTTGAGATGTATATATAATTAGGAAAATGCAAACAAGTTGTTTAGGACACTTAAGAAGAAGTTTGAAATAGAAAGTTTATTTAGGATTTGTATATTTAACACATTGGAACATGAAAAGGCAATTTTTTTACATTGAAACAAGTCATCAATTGTTTTTAGTTTACGATGTTTTACTATAATTGTTTTTTTAATTAAATTAGTTCTTTTTTTGGGTGTATTTGAGACAGAGTTCAACGCAGAAGTTCAGTCTGATTAAACACTACTTTAAGCCAATAAATCACAATGTATACTTTGCAAGTGAGGTAATTTTGAATATAATTTCATAATTGAAGACTAAATTTTGAAATTGATTGCCCCATTTCTTATCATTTCGGATTAATAATCGAATTAGTGGATTGACAAAGCAGTCACAATCAGCGGGAGTTGGTCGAGTTATTCATTAATTTTGACAATGCAACATTAATTGATCAGCTAAATATTAAAATATATGCTGGTATGTCACAGGTATTTGTTATTTCACTGTTGTCGTTAGAGTAACAATGTCTGCCCATAAGCTTGCCACAAGAGAGCTTTGAGATTAGTTGTTCAAGAGCCAATCGATTGTGACTCATACTTATGCAGTTGCTGGTGTGTAAATCACATATTTGTTTTTACATGCGTTCGAAAAAATGAAATAGCTCTTGCCAAAGACTATCTGCTGGTTTTCAAAGATCAACCTTGTTATGCAAGAATGATCCTTCATAAACCAAGGGTGTTCATCGACAACTTCAAGGTTTTGTAGTGTGGACCATTTGGAGAAAATAAGCTCTAACAAGCAGTTTATAAACGATATGTGACAGTTGTTTTGAACGTCGGATATGCGAATAACTTAGACTTACAGAAATACAATATTCTACTCACTCCACCAGATGCGCCTACTTCTGTTAAGCAGACTCTTATGAGTCAATTGGTCAACAAGGTTTTGAAAAGATGTGCAGCTTTTGACAGTTGTAAAACCCTACTTACTAATGGAAAGTTTCCGTTCAGCAGTAGGACCTTTACGATGTCTTATTTGGATGAAGACGATGGTCCAAAGCAATGGTTTGTTTACTATCTCATGTTGAAATTCATTCATCTTTCTTATTGTTTTATTTTTCAATTAATTTATTTTGCTACAGTTTAATAAACTACTTAGTTTTCATCAACTATTCCTACTGTAGGGACTTGGAGCTTAGTGCTCTTCTCAAGAGCGAGGAATCCGACAAAGTTTTGCAGGATTTGAACATTGTATTACAACAAGGATGCTATCAAAACAGAAGGTCACAACAATGAATATTTTGTTTTGTTTTGGATCTAAGTTTTTTTTGTACCTTAGCATGTTTGTGACAAATAACAATTATTTTTAATTAGTTTAGTAATGCTTTTAATGGTGTAAGTATCAAAGGGTAAAGAAAGCTTTCTACTATTCAGACCAGGTTCTGAAGTCTGTACTATCAGGATTGAAACTCTTAACTGATTCATTCCAGAGTATTCGCAATACTCAGAACGGACTCTCTCTAAACGTCGGTGAGTTTTAATTGTTTGTTGAAACGTGGCTTGCAGCCTTTGTTACATGTTTCATATTTTCTCCTTTGATTGTTCATAAAAATTGATACAAGTGCATCTATGAGCTCATGAAGGATAGGCCTGTGATGGATGTCATCGAGTTATGCTTAGGAAAAAAACTGACAAATTAGAATATGGCGAATGATACACGATTGAAAGTAATTTGATGAAATACTCTCTCTCAAATGCTCTGTGGTAATTTTATTAACTATAAATTATTGTAAATGACAGATCAACGATCTCCTCGATGGTATAATGATAAGTGATGGTTATGGACATGGACAAATAATGAGCAAACAATACATTGTATGCAATGTTTTATCATGCTTTGCTGATGAGACCATGTGAGTAAGCAATTCAACTTTGATTTCTATACATAAGCAGGGCAGAATGCAATGCCAATTTTCTTATATACAGGTTATTTAATGACTTTCTTTATACTTTGTAGATATGCCAAAGAAGAATCCATTCTTGTATATCTCAAAACCGTTCATGACGTTGAGCTGAAGTATACAAGACTTCATTGTCTGGTAGCAAAAAGAAACGAACTAAATACTCGTTGTGTAAACCTCCTAATGGAGTTATGCAGAATTGTGGAGGGCCAACGGGGCCGTCAATCAAAAAAGATGCAACGTCTCAGTGAAAAGTGGAGAAGTATTACTGAGGTCAGCAAATTTCAGTAATTTGAAGAATTTTTGTGGTTATAACATGTTCTATTTTATGCTTTCAATAGACAATGACTAATAAAAAAATGGTCTAAGATATTGTTTTATGTTTTCTATTATATGTAACGATATGTACAATTTTGTTTAGTTTAAATTTTCAAAATAGTCTAGCATCGTATTGTATTATTTGTAAAAAAAAATTGAAAGATATTGTTTATAAAAGCAATACCTTGTGATAAAAGGAAATACAAGTTTCGTACCTGCCCATTAATAATTTATGGTTAACACAACATTTATTGAAAGATTAACAACATAGACTTAATAGAGTGCAAAAATATTGAATACCAAATCCGCGGTAATGTATTAGAATGTGGTAACATTTAGGCGCGAGAGCTTTTTAATTTTCCTATGATGAGAAAATCTATAATCCATCATTGCTACATCGTTAAAATGTTTGACGGTTAACAATAAACATATGTATATTAAACAATTTTATTTTGTGTCAAATATACTTATAAACTTATGCTAAAATACCGTGTATATGGATCTTACAACTACATCAATTATCTAATTTTTATTTTAAGGATATACTTGTTTTTTTTAGAAGTTGTCTCAAATATGATTTTGTCTTTCCATAACCGAACACATGTTTTACACGTTTGGTTTATATAATCTTAAATACTGCTACTATAATAAATTCAAGTGGTTAAAAATTTGTCTCAAAGGAGATTTGACATAGTTTAAGTTGTATTAACCCAAAACATATATAAAATGTAAACATTTATTTATATTTATATGTAGAACTAATAGAAACTGTAATGGTTATAAGAGATGTGTGATAAATTAAAATGTCACAAATAAACACATGTTAGGTATGTATCGTTGAGAGCTTGACACAGTTGGCCTCAGGAAAAGCCTAAAATGGGTTATGGTGTTATCTAACTGTTGACGAGATATTCTAAATAATTTGTAACCTTTTTTTGTTATCATGTAACTTCTTAATGATTCTTTTTAACTTCTTATGTAATAGTCATAAATTTTCTCAAACTTTTTGAAGAGTTGAAACTTTAGGGATAGTTTCAAACCTTTTTTCAAATCTTACAATTTTGTGAAATAACTTTATAACTAATCACAAAAATATTTGTAACATGAACTAATATTAATGCAACTTTCGTTATTATTTGACGCTTATGTATGATAAAATGCCTCAAGTGAACCAATGTTTTGACCTTTCCAAATCTTGAGCTCATGATATGGTGTTGGTCTCGAGGAAAAACTAAAATAGGACATAGTGTTAACTCAACGATAGTGAGAATTTGTAGAGGTAAAATAATGCAACATTGAAAAGTTATAATTCATTAGAACTTTTTGTTTTAATAAATTTACTAGATCGAATCATTTCAATGATTTTGTCTTATCCAATCTTGCGCACCTCCATCTTGCGTGTATGATATAGTATATACATCCTTATTTTAAATAATGTTTATTAAATATTTCGAAACAAACAATTTAAAAGGAAATGTTTTTGAACAGATTTAAAACAAACATAAAAAACTATAAAAGCAGAAATTTATATCATGTTCTAGTTTCTGTTTTTAGCATACAATGCTTAATAACAAAATGGTCTAAGATATGACTTTAAAAATTAATCGCTCAGTCTTTTCAAATTCTTTTGTAATTCTGATACAAATGTTTTTTTTTTACTTATATAGATATAAATGTTAGAGGTAGAGAAAAGAGTCTACTGCAACAAGTATGTTGAGTTATCTTTGTGTTTATTTCAATGGATGTAATATCTCTTTGAAATTGATAAATTTCGAGAGGATAAAATGATATATAAAATTTGTTTAGTTTAAGTTTTCAAAATAGTCTAACATCATATTGTATTTTTTTTATAAAAATGAAGGAGATTATTTATTAAAGCAATATCTTGTGATAAAGGGAAATTCAAGCTCTGTACTTGTCAATTAATAATTTGTTGTTTCCACGACATTTATTGAAAGATTAACAACATAGACTTGATAGAGTGTATAAAAATTGAACACCAAATTCGCGCTAATGTATTAGAGTGAGATAACATTTATGGGGGGAGAACTCTTTAATTTTCCTATGACGAGAAGTGCTCTAATACACCATTGCTATGTTGTTAAAATGTTTGATGATTAACGGTGAGTATATGCATAATAACAATTTTGTTTTGTGCCAAATATACTTACGATGAAATACATGTATATGGATCTTACGACAATACCCATCGTCTAATTATTTTTTTAAGGAGTTATCTCAAAAATATGTATGTTGCAAATATGATTGTGTTTTTCCATAACCCGAACACATACTTTACACATTTGGCTTATATAATCTTAAATACTACTAATACAATAATTTCAAGTGGTTAAAATTTTGTCTTATAGGAGGTTCGACATAGTTCAAGTTGTATTAACCAAAAATTTCTGATGAAGATTTTCTTTTCCTTTTCATTGTCAGGGAATGGTATGAGCGCCACCGACAATAGTGCGAAAGGAAATAGAAGCTATGAGAAATCATATTGCGCTGGTTTTTTGTATTTTAGGGTTTTGAATGAGAATAAGACGAGGGGTAGTTTGTTCTATCTATATATATGCGTTAGTTAATGAGTTTTATTTGTGGACTCAATTTCATGTTAGTTGAGGACTTTTGCAACTCGATCAAAACAACAAATTGACCATTTTTTTTTTCAAATTTTAAAATATTTTATTTTTATTTTTTTGTAAGTAGCCAAGTGGCAAAACTTTATCTCTTAAATAAGTAAAGTGCCCAGAGATCGAACCCCGACCTCGCATCTTTCAATGCATTGTCTAGTTTTCATTTATTGTAAACGATTTATTACCATTTAACTTCTTTTTGGAAGAATAGTTTAACATTTTATTTGTGTGCGAGTGCGATTCACTGGTCAGAACGTTTTTCTCTAAAACCCTAAACCCCCAAAACCCATCAACACATTCTTCACACACTCTTCGCGCGAAATGCGAAAACCCTAATCGCAATTCCAACCAAAATGGAGGAGAAGAAGAAGAACATGGCGTTGATTTTGCTGATTTTTGTGATTACTGCGTTTGTTGAACGCGTTGCTGCTTCTTCACCACCGCATGCTTCTTCTGGTCCTCACATCGCTGATGTTAATCTTCTTTTACCGCCGAAAATGACTTTTCCTGTTCAATATCGACTTCAAGGAAGTGACGGTTGCTTCAAATGGTTCATTTCTATTTCTATTTCTATTTCTTGTTTTAGTTTTTTTCAATTGCATAATTTTAATTAGTTCATGAAGAATTTGTATATCGATTCAATGTTATTTCGATTCACGTGCAATGAACTAAATCACTATGCTGAATGCGACACTGACACATAGACACCGGTCGGTAATAATTTGAGATGATTCAGACTCTACTTGGTAAAACATAGTGGGTAGCTGATAAGCTAGATAAACTAGCTCAAACGAGCTTATAGCAGATAAATTAGTGGATTAAATTTGTAGCTGTTGAACTAGCTGATGAGTATGAAATGACATAAACAAATATTTTTAATTAACTATATATGTATATATTTAAATTAGATAGTAAAATTGAGAAAAAAATGAAGCTATGAAATACTATGGTAAACACGACGTTGACACTGACACGTAGATACTGGTAATAATCTGAGAAAATTTAATTGATTGAGGCTCTATTTGGTAAACCATAGTGGATAGTTGATAAGTTAGCTCATATGAGCTTATATCAGATAAATTAGCGGATTTAATTTATAGTGTTTGATAGAATTAATGGTTGAACTAGTTGATTAGTATGAAATGACATAAACAAATATTTTTAATTAATATATATATTATTATCATTATTACTTTCAGAATTAGATGATAAAATTGAGAAAAAAACAATAGGCTATACACACAAATATGCTACTTGAAGTATGAAACACTACGACAAACATGACATTGACACGTAGACACCGGTAATAATGTGAGAAAGTTTAAGTGATTGAGGCTTTGTTTGGTAAAACATAGTGGATGATTTGATAAGCTAGCTCGGGTGAGCTTACCACAGATAAGCTACGGATTAACTTTATAGTGTTTGGTAGAATTAATTGTTGAACTAGTTGATGAATATGAAATTATGTCAAAATAATATTATTTTTTAATTAATATTTTTTTTATGAGATACCAAGGGTAAAATTGAGAAAAAAGTGATAAACTATAAGGTATAAACTCAAATGCTACTTGAAGTAGCTTATAAAAAAAGCTATAAGGCAGTAAAAAAACTATAAGATCGTGAGAAAAAGTTGTTACCAAATATGTCTATTTTGGTTGTATTAGCTCATAAACTATCTGCTATAAGCTCAAAATTTTGTGTTGCCAAACAGAACCTGAATGCAGGCACATGTGTCGTTGTCGCGCGGGACACAAGACACACCTTGAATGTGAGGTGTCGGTTACTTTTATTTTCCACTTAGTAAAATGAAAGTATGAGGACGTTTAAATGTGTTTGTGTATGTGTATTACTAAAAATGGTTCTTGAGTGTACTTGATTTTGTTGTAACATTTTTTTGAATGACTCGTAGACATTACTAATTTGAGAAAATTGAAGTGATTGTCGTGTCGGACACCAAACACCTTCAATTAAGTAATAGTTCTACATAGTGCATGAATGATACAAGTCTGTCTATATAGTTACTTTTTTTTCCACTTAGTAAAATGAAAGCATGAGGACCTTTAAATGTGTGTTTGAGTAAATATTTTACTAAAAATGGTTTCTCAAAGAACCTGATTTTGTTTTAAATTTTTTAATTGATTAAAGTTCAAATTGAGTTTGAAGTTTTTTTATTCCTGTTGTAAAACTAGATATAAATTTTTCGACCTAATGCACAAGTATTATTTTATCACTTTTTGGTTAAAACTGAGACAATCAGTTTCAATTCTAAGAAACTAAACATTGTCCTTTTACATTAAACAATGTCTTCCTCAATCAAACTTGATTTTGAAGGTTGCAGATTGCTTTTTTAAGCATGCTAGCTGTACATTTTTTATCATATCATGAACAATTAATTACTTGAAGACGTTTTCAGTGGCGGGTCACTTTTGATTTTTGAATCATGAGAGCTGTATAATGTTTATAAATAAAGAACAAAGAGGGATTTGGATATTGAGTTTCTAAGTGATGCTAATTGATTTGATTTGGCCATGAATTGTAATTCATTGTTATTGAATTCATCTTGATGATTATGCGTTTATTTATTTATTCATTCATTTGGTGACATATTGTTAGGTCATGGGATCATCATGATATTCTGTCTGTTTTGCCTGAGTATAATTCAAGCAACAAGTGCTCAACTAGTGCGAGGCTGCGATCGATTGCCCCTTACAGTGGTCGGAAGGAGACTGCTGTTTATGCTACAGATGTGAAAACTGGAATTGTGATTCGTTGCAAGGTCTTCATTGACAATATATCCAGAATCCAGATATTTCATAATTCTATTAAGCTTGATTTAGATGGGCTTGCTACGTTGCATGTCCGCGCCTTCGACAATGAAGGTATTCTTCAAGTGCATATATTGGGAGTTTTGTACATAATATTGTGGCTCTTAAGTCATTCTATACCTGTTTGATATGGTTTGTTTTAATATTCTGCTGTATTAACCGTATAAAATTCTATTGCAAATATACTCTTTTTGTCATAATTTCTCTTGAAACCGTTCACATGATGAGATAAGGTGTGAGAAAACTTGCATCTTTAATAAACAAAAGACAACATCACTTTATAGGACCGGCATGAGAAATGATGTGGGGCTTATTTTACTGTCTTTCAAGCTTACCAGACATAACTTGGGAAATCAACTATTCATCATTGCTTCTTGCTTAACATTTTTTTTTACCAATTTTAAGTTTATCCTACTTTCCTTACTGAGTCTAGGTCAGACAGGAAATATTTATTAAATTTCTCTGTTGTGCTGCAGAAAATGTGTTTTCCTCATTAGCTGGTTTACAGTTTATGTGGAGCCTTATGCCCGAAGCCAATGGACTACCCTATCGGCTTGTTAATGTTCCTATTAAGGATTCTCCCCTCAGTGACTGTGGGGGACTCTGTGGTGACTTAGACATACAAATAAAACTTGAAGATGATGTAAGTCTGTTACTGTCTGATTTGAATGTGTTATCACTGTTTTATAACTAATAGTACATATTCAATATTATATCCAACCTTTTTTCATGGTCCTGTTTTGCAGGGTGTATTTTCTGATCTTTTTGTAGTAAAGGGAATTGAGATTGGCCATGAGATTGTGTCAGTGCATTTGCTTGAGCCACAGTTACAAAATATGGCTGATGAGCTTCTTCTCACTGTTGCTGAAGCTATGTCGCTTGATCCTCCCTCACCAGTTTTTGTCCTTGTTGGTGCAGCCGTTCCCTACACCCTTAAAGTCATCCGTGGAAATATTCCTCAAGGTTTTCTCAAGTTGTTTGGTTTTCATTTGAATAAGTCTTTCATTTTGGTGCTTATGTGAATATGCTGTCGAAGTAGGCATACAATTGTCATTTATAGCCGTTAAAAAAAATTGTCATTTATGTGTGGGGGGGTTATTTTTCTGGATTTTATGAGAATTCTTGACCTCTTGACATGTGCTCTTTTAATGGATTCTTCTAATCGGCAACCCTTTTTCTTAAAATTGTACTCCAACATCTATTCCAGTCTAAGTATCTGTCTAAGGTTATGATTTGTTTGGATTGCATTTGACAATAATACCGCTACTGGTACCGTCAGAAAAGACTTTGGTTGTTGTTGTAGACCTGTGGTTACTGGTGTGTAGACCTCACAAGGCCCCTTCCCCTAACATGTTTTTTGAGACTAAGGAACTTTCAATCAAATAGTAACTTTATCTAGATCTGTGGATCTATATCTAACTTGGAAGTTTATTTTTCCTATTGGATCTATAGGCTTCAGAAGTAGGAAAGAAAGTAAGGTGCTTTGGATTTTAACACTCTAGTGCAGTTGATTTGACTGGGTTATAACTTTGGAATTAGCTGGAGATTTCTTCCTCCTTATCTCTTGGAGCATGACCTTGCTTCCTTAGCATTATTGTCAGAGGGACTGTAGTGGTTTGCTTGTTTGACCTTATTCTCTTCTTTCACTGATGTCTTTTCCTCCTTAGGAGGGTTTCTGACCCTCCATCTCTGTTTTCATTCTAATCTTGTATGTGAACAGAAACTAATGTCACAATAATGCCCGGTGCTTGCACTATAGTGGTAATCTATCAAGGCATATTATCTAGTCTTTTCTCTGGGTCCTACTTAATGGTTGAAACTTCCTATGCTGCAAAAGTTTCTGATAAGTTTAGACAAATATTTTATGCTCTATCACTTCATACTAATGACTATTGTATATTTGTTTTTGGTATGATAGTATCAATTGTCTTACCACCAATACCTTTCTTTTGCGTTTGTAGTGGTTGCTCTACCTTCACCACATCATCAGTGGTCTGCATCAAATGCTTCGGTTGCTCAGGTTGACTCGAAGACAGGGTTAGTGTATGCATCGAACTTGGGGATGACAGCTATCATTGTTGAAGATACAAGGGTTGCTGGCCATGTGCAAGTTTCTTCACTAAATGTGGTCCTGCCAGCTGTTTTAGGTTTATATATAACACCTTTGTCTAGTTCTGGTGATCCTGTGGAAGGACTTGAATCTAGTCCTCTAATGGCACGTTGGTATGTTGTATCTGGCCGTCAATATCTAATCCAAATAAAGGTTTTTGCACATGCTCATGATGCACAAGAGATTTATATTACAGAGGTAGTTTGCGTTATTCTACTCTGACTACTTTAATAACAATGGTAAAGTATGTGTATATTGACATATTCTATTTCTTCTCTGATCTTCATCTATTCTATACATTTAGCGTTGAAACTTTAAGGGCTTTCTTAATGTTTCTGGTAGCATTTCTCCGCAGTATGCACAGTAAATTATATTATTTTACCTCCCAATGTTTGCCATATTTTCGAAAACAGAAATTACATACAAAAAAAAGGATACTAGGGTTAGCTTATCAACCATGCTTCAGTGGTATGAATTTTCCTTGGAGTTGGTTACAGGTAGTTAGAACTCTAGCAGTCAATAAATAGGATCAATGATCATTGTAATCATTTAGAATTCATAATCAAAATGAGTAGGAAACACCTTCAAACTTGCTTGTTGATTATTGCAAAACCGGCTTAAAACTAACTTCTAACCAACAGTAGCTTAGCATAGCCCTGTAACTAACCTCTTGGAGTTGGTTACAGGTAGTTAGAACTCTAGCAGTCAATAAATAGGATCAATGATCATTGTAATCATTTAGAATTCATAATCAAAATGAGTAGGACATACCTTCAAACTTGCCTGTTGATCATTGCAAAACTGGCTTATAAGGTGAGGATTTCCCCCACTTATAAACACATTGTCAGGAAGTATCTCATCAAATGTGGGACTCTTAACCCTCACGCCCAGGACTGTACATCTGGAGGGTGACCCGATAGCGGTGACATGATAGCAGGCGGCCCAATGGATATTGGATAGGCTCTGATACAATATTGGGTTTCATATTGGGCCATCACTAAAAGCATCATAACACATGCATTATAAGACATTCCAAAATTCATAAATTCGTTTAACTCGTTAGCATGTTGTCCACAGAGAAACAACTTAAATTGAAATCCATCATGATCTAACTCCATAACAATAATTTTCGCAATGTTTTCGTCGACAACATAATCCTTCTCAACGTCAACTGTAGTTAGCATTCTTATGCAACCAATCATATTCTAAGGGACCATGATGTAAACACCATTCTCATTCACAACATTTTTCGAATTTCGGAATCAGATCTTTATCCACAATAACATGAATCTTTTTTCCATTGTTATCTATAAGAACCATTTCCATTGATAATGGTAATTGAGATTTATCTAATTTGGTCACCAACCATAATCTCATAACCCTAGCAATAAAACACCAATTATCCTTTTAATTTGTAACATCAACAATAGAAACATATGAAGGAGCCATTGGTAAATTGTATTGGAGCATTCAGAACAAATTTGTTATTTTATCACTTTTGGTCTAATAGCCCAATACGATTTACTAATGGCTACTTCATATGATTTTGTTGTTGATGTTTCAAATCAAAATGATGATTGGCGTTTCATTGCTACGGTTTTGAGGTTAGGGGTGGTGACCAAATTAGATACATCAAAAAGCCATTATCAATGGAAATGGTGAAAAACAATTCATGCTATTGTTGATAAAGATCTGATTCTTAAATTTGAGTTGGGAAGGAGGATGGTGTTTACATCATGGTCCCTTACAATAAATACGTGTTCAATCATCCATCTGATTTCCTATCCCGTCCGTACAAATCCGAGATTATGGTTGATTGCATTGCATTTTTTTTAGCTACTACTGATGTTTAGAATGATTAGATTATGTTGTCGACGTAAACACTGCGGAAATGATTGTTGTGGAGTTAGATCATGATGATTTTCGATTTAAGTATTTTCTCTATGTACAATATGCTGATGAGTTGAACAGATTTGTGGATTATGGCATGTCTGATAATGCATGTGTTATGATGCTTTTTGCGAAGGCCCTATATAAAAACCTAACATGGTAGTAGAGTCTATCCATTGCGCCGGCTATCGGGCCACTTGAGTCGCACTATAGTCCAGTCCAGGGCACGAGTGTGTTAAAGAGTCCCACATTGGATGAGATATGGCCTGACAATGTGTTGATATAAGTGGGGGCAGTCCTCACCTTATTTTCACATTGTCAGGATATATCTCATCTAATGTGGGACTCTTAACAATATCCAATACTGCTAGTTGAGTCAAGTCATTTCGTATTGGCTAAGACAACATATTTTAAACAAGGGAAAAGGGGCCATTGCTTTCAAAAGTTGTTTAACTACCAAGTGATATCCATGTTTTGTGCATTTTTCAACACATACATTACAAATGTTGTAGGTGAAATAACTTCCCTATCAAAGTGTTGTATGATTCTATGGTAATTTACGTCTTCCATAGTCAAATGTGTAGGACACACCTTCAAACTTGCCTGTTGACATCAAGTAATGTACGGACCTCATGGTGTTTTATGATATTTTTATTTTACATTGCTACTCTTCTTATATACCTCTGTATTGGGAATTTCATTTTTAACCATTCTCTTTGCTACATTATATGGATTGCTTTTGTGCTTTTCCTTTTGATAGTTCTTCAATCATAACATTCTTCATTGTGTTGCAGAATGATGATGTTAAGGTTTATGATTACCGGTCGGATTACTGGAGAACTGTGTCAGTTTCAAATGATATTGCCGTTAGACATGGCTGGCGGAATACTAAATTCTTGAAAGCTTACTCTCCAGGGCTTGGAAATTTGACAGCTTCTCTGAGCTATCCTGGTGGGGCTGATGACAAAAAAGAGGTGATCATTCTTTCTTTGAGGCTTTCTTGTAGAAGCATATTATTCTGAGTTTTTCTCAATATTTTTTAGCCTCTTTTACTGGATATACACCATATTTTCTCCTTGGTCATTTCATATTTCTTCGTTGGTTGAGATTGGATAGTGGCTATTTGTTGCTTTATAGTGTTAGGAACATTCTATTTCTCTTTTGAGGACTTACATTGATTTTGGAACCTTGCAGATCACAGTTGTGCAAGAAGTCATGGTCTGTGATCAAGTGAAGTTCACCTTGGGTAATGGAAGTGGAATAATTGTACTGCCCTGGGCTCCCGGTGTTCATCAGGATGCAGAGTTAAAAGCTGTAGGAGGTTGGAAGCCTTTTCTCTTTGCTCCAATCTAAAACGACTAGCTTATTCTTGATATTTATGTTTATACTTTTGATCCCACTACTTGGTGTAGGTTGTGCAAAGGCAGAGAGTGACTACAAATGGTTGTCTTCAGACATATCTACTGTATCTGTGTCAGCTTCTGGTACTATCCAGGGAAAAAAGCCTGGAAAAGCTACTATTAAAGTGGTATCTGTATATGATTCACTAAACTACGATGAGGTAATATTATTAACTTCCTTTAAGTATACCATGTTTGGCTTTAAGCCAAAATCTAGTGCCGTGAATTTGCATCTGTTCCTATTTTTTCTAGTATGCTATTTGAATGCATGGATGATGTTTAGTAGGGGGAGTAATATGGTATGTGCTAAGCATATTGGCTTGGCTTATACAAGCTGTAGTTATTACTCAAAATTGTGCTTCACTTCTACCCTACGTGCTTTCTTTGTGAGTTCATCCCCTTTCGCTTCATTCCTTTCTAAATGGTATCTATATCTTGGTTCTTACCTAGCTACATCCGAAAAATTGCTTCATTATTCCAAAAAAAACTGAGTTTTCTGCCCGAATTTGATAAATTTCTTCTTGCTTAGTGGTGGATCTCTTCCTTTGTTCTTTTGAGACATTTTTGTTATAGCTTGTTTAGATTGATCTGTGATTCCCTTGTTCTTTCAATCACACAGTTGATATTTGTTCTACGACGTCTCAAATGTCTTCCGTCTATACTCTATTGCTACTTCATTGATTTGAATGAGTTCATTAGATGCTGACATGAATGGGATGAATATGATTTATGATATATCTTTTATGTGTTTTTTTAGCTGTGTTGAATAATATCACAGATGTGTGTTTTTGCATCATGACGACGCTAGTGAGGTTTTTCTGTAAAAGAAGGGAAAATGTAATCAGAATTTTATTCTCTCTGATTATATTGCAATGATTTTCTCATTATAAAATACTACAGAGGTGTTTTCTGTGAGACACTCCTTGCCATTTTTGTATATATTATTTTCTATCCATGCAGAAAATATTCATACGCTTTGGATGTCTATACAATTCTTCCATGCTTTTATTTTCTTATAGGTCCTGGTTGAAGTCTCCATTCCATCTTCTATGGTTATGCTTCACAATTTTCCTGTAGAAACTGTTGTTGGATCTCATCTTCAAGCTGCTGTGACAATCAAAACGGCAAATGGTGACACCATATTTGAGGATATTCTGAAATTTCCTTTTCATTTCACTTACAACAATACTGCCTGGTACTTTTGCTTATGTGGATGTTTCATGCGCAGGTGCCTTTTTCTACAGATGTGATGCCTTCAATTCTTTGATAAAGTGGAAAGCTGGAAGTGAGTCTTTTGTAATTGTCGATGTATCTCAGGAGTCGTCATACTTGGAAACAGTGCCAAGTAGTCAGCTCCATCCATCAGATGTTGGCTTCCCTTGTTCTTGGACTCACTTATATGCTTCTAATACTGGTCAAGCTGTAATCCATGCCATACTTTCTAAAGAATATCACCAATTCAGTCATGGTCCAGTTGTCTTAAAAGCATCCTTACGTCTTGCGGCATATCTACCCTTCATTGTACGTCAGGCAGGTGACGGAAACCACTTTGGTGGTTACTGGCTTGACTTGGCTCCAGCAGCTAATAATAAACAATTGCATAACTTGAAGGAGTTAAATCTTGTCCCTGGGACAAATTTAGACTTGTCACTTGTCGGCGGACCTGAACCATGGAGTAAACATGTTGATTTTATTGAAACTGTGGATGTTTTGGATGAAGAGAATGCTCTGACAGATGATGGAGTTCTCGTGCATCGGATATCTGGCAACAATAGGACTTTGTACAGAGTTTTATGTCAAACACTGGGAACCTTTGTAAGTTTCAATATTCCTTTCTTATTAGAAAGTATCGTAGTGTTAGGTCTGTTTGGGAGTTGGGAGGGGAGGGGAGAGGAGGGCTTTGGGCGGAGAGGAGTAGAGGGAAAAAAAATAGAAATCCTTCTCCGTTTTTAAAAGAGTGTTTTTGTAGAGAATGATGACTGAATGTTTGTTATTAATGTATTTTTAATATTGAGAAAATTTATAACATCATAGATCAAATTTGGAGAATTTATCAAAGCCCTTCAAAACCCTCTAAAATCCTCCTCTGATGCAATTTTTGAGTTCCCCCGCATTTGGGAGATTTTGTATTATGAAGAAAACCAAACCCTCCAAAGCCCTCTCCTCCCAATACTCTCCATTCTTTCTGCTTCTTCCTTTGTTTTTTCAAGCCCTCCCCTCCCCTCCCTTCCCCTCCAAACTCGCAAACAAAACCTTAGTGTAGTGCTTGTGTGCAGCATTAGTCACATACTGTGATTAGCTAGTTTAGTGGTTGCAACAAAATTCTCTAGTAGCTTGTGACAGGATTGTATCACTCTCCAATATAACTTTCTATACAACTGTACAGTTGTATAGAAAACTGGTAGCTATATGAAGATGATAGAGAATAAAAAATTTCTGACTCAGATATCTCAATACTCTCTCTCTCTCTCTATATATATATATATATGTTCTTTCATCATCCTTCATTCTCTTCTTGTAATCCAAAATAATATGAGATAGGAGTCGGAAAATAATAACCTTTGTTTTAAATGACTCAGAGACTGCTTTTCAGACGTGGAAATTCAGTTGGGGATGATCATCCTCTGCCTTCTGTAGCTGAAGCTTGGCTGCCAGTGACATGTAGCATTCCTTCTTCCATTGTACTTATAGCTGATGAGCCAGGTAGACATTTGACCCAGTGTTTTAATAATTGACATCAGTTTTTTGTTTTTTAGTTTCTTGATTGAATTGTTCTTTCCAGTGAATGAACGTGAAATTATTAGAGCAGCCGCTCAAGCTGAGCGTAGTCCACGGAGACTTCGCGATACCCCTATTACTGTGGCAAATGGGCGCACTATTAGAATATCTGCAGCTGGTATTAGTGCTTCTGGAGAAGCTTTTGCAAACTCATCTTCTCTGAGTTTGAAATGGGAACTTAGCAGCTGTGAGGAACTAGCATATTGGGATTATGCATTTGATATTACGAAGTCCAATGATTGGGAGAGGTTTTTGGTCTTGCGAAATGAATCAGGATTGGTACTGACAGATTTTATTCCCAATAATTTTGTCATTATTTACTGCTTGACCTTTTGACAGTTTCTGGTAATTTAGTTGTGTGTGAAAACTTGCTGTTCCAAAAATTATGTAGACAAGCTAAGTAAGTGTGCGTGAGCTTGCAATGAGTGTACCTAGTTTGGCAAAAGTGTATTTATAATCCTATATCGTTGGAGTATGTCTTTGTTTTTTATGGTGTAGTAGTCCTATTTTCTTATTAATGAATTGTTAGTTTTGCCTCAACGCTTCTCTATGTCCATGCTCAACCTATAAAATAACCTTTTTTTATTTGCATCTCTTTGCAATTCAAATGCCTTGGCCCCTTCCTATTAACTAGTCCTGTATTTGTATAGTTCTTTGAAACAGTATCAAACCATTTAAGAAGTTGATTTAAAGTTTCTTTTACTCATACACCATTATTTTACATATCTTGTTATAGTGTATGGATAACTAAAGTGATCTTAAATTCTGTCTCTTAGTGCATTGTTCGTGCTACTGTTACTGGCTTTCTTGGTGGCTTGGGAGATGATACATTTAACCAGTTTCCTCAAACTGAAAATGTGCTTACAGATGCCATTCGTTTACAGGTATTATTATCCGTTGAACATAATTCTTTAGACTGTGAAACTTGTTTTTTTAAGTGATTAAAAATGAATAGTTTACAAGTTTAATGGTTAAGTTCTGCATCATGTCTCTGCATTTGTTCTTTAATGACGGGACTTTAGAGCAATTATGTTGTTATTATTGCTTTGTCTTGAGAAGTTGTCTTATCTTTATATTGGTCGACAATGCAGCTTGTTTCTATGCTAAGAGTTGATCCAGAGTTCAGCTTGATATATTTCAATCCTAATGCAAAGGTAACACTTGTTGAAAGATGTATTCTTATATTCTAACATTTATAAGTAGGGGTTGATGCTTGGTCTTTGTATCAATTTAATATCTAGTTATTACTATCAAATGATATTCATAGTTATTATTTTTCTCATCTTTTTATCCAAAACTTGTTCCTTGAACATGGTTCTCTATATCTGTTGATCATACATTAGAGTTAGAGGAACTCATGAATTATGAATTCTTGTTTATTGAAAAAGTCGAGATAGCTCCCATTGTAGAAAAAATTGCAGAACCCACAAATTAGGATTAATTTCTCATTGTAAACAATTGATGATTTTTTCGTACAGGGTATATTTGAACCATACTCTTTTTTTTTGGGATGTGGGGGTGAGGTTCTCCTCTCCTCCGTTCCAATGCAGGTCTCTGTCTTGCATGGTAGTCTGATTTGCTTTTCTTGCTCATATCTGTGTTGCAAATATGTCCCACATAACACTTTTTGTTCATGAAATTAATCTGTTATTACATTTCAGTAGAATTATGGACTTTTTACTATATACATGCCTTCAGGTAAATTTGTCAATTACTGGGGGGAGCTGTTTCTTGGAAGCTGTTACAAATGATTCTCAAGTGGTGGAAGTTACTCAACCGCCAACAGGATTAGAATGTCAACAACTGATTTTGTCCCCTAAAGGATTAGGGATAGCTAATCTGACTTTATATGACATGGGGCTAACTCCTCCATTAAAAGCATCTGCACTTGTAAGCTCTATTTTCAATCAATTTTGAATGGCTTGATATTTGAAGAAAATGCTTGGTTTTGATGTCCATACCTAAATATTTGTATCGATAAGTGTATTTTGCAAATATAATGTCATTGTTATGATCCTTGTCTGTTAGAATGTCTAATTTCCAATCACCTTTATTTCTGCATTCTTGTGACACTTATTTTTGTTTAACAAGCCACACTTTTTTTTTTGTCTTGTCAATCAGACCTAAGTATCAATACAAAATCTTGTAATTAGCCATACCAAATTTTGACCTTTCCCTACCTTAAGGGAAAAGACTCTTATTATTTTCTAGTGCTATCCTCAATTGAGTGAGTAAAGTTTGTGATCTTGTAGTAAAGTTTATTGACTTGTGTAGGAGTTCAAAATTTGCTTTAGTTTCGTATAATCTTTATTGCAACACATCCTGTCCTAGCTCTCTGATGAATAGGTAATGTTTAATGTTTGATGCTTTTAATGGTTGAATGTTACAGGTCCAGGTTGCAGATATAGAATGGATTCAGATCATGTCAGGGGAAGAGATTAGCCTAATGGTGTGTCTTTTCTATTCTTGTATTTTGGTTTAAAATGGTTTAATCTAGAGATTTCATTGGATGGCCATATATGCAGCACATAATTACTTCACCGAATAACAGGTAGAGAAAACCAAAAGAAAGGTGGAGTAACACTTTGTAGCCTGCTAAAACATGATGCTATCATAGTTAATTATTAGTAGCTTATAAAAAAATAGTCCATTAGTAAAAAAAAATAAAAATAAGAATCTAATCCTCCATTCCACTGACATTCATCTCTAGCTCTTAACACTGCTGCGGGCTTTGGTGTTTTCCTGCTTTCTTGTAGAATCACATTAAATCAACTTTGTCAAATGCTCTAATGGATTCTTTACTTCTTGGTTGGCAAGTTGTGACAACTAAATCTGTCTTGCATCCCACCTAGGAGAGTAAGCACAAAAATCTTGAGTGTTGAAGAAATTGGGTCTTTCAGTGTGCGGAAGAAATGAAACAGTTGTTAAAATAAGGAATGGATAAATGTTGCTGCCTGTATTCATGGATACCTTCATTGCATTCCGTGTAAATCCTCTTTGAGCAGTGATACGGAGTGGATAATTTCTGATAGATTCAACTGGTATAAAGAGATAGAAAACTGAGACAAGCAAAATAATTGGGATATGTATATCCCTAAAAAATTTATTACTGTATTCTTGCTATGGTGGTCAGGAAGTCTGCAAGTAGACACATACAAGGGTTAATTCGAGATCACCCTGATTCATTCTTAACTGAATCCTCACTGAGGCACTAAAGGCCTACATACTCTGCTGATCCACTATTTATTGATTTCATTCATATATACAGTTAGCTATCCCTCTTCTCCTTGATACCCTACCTCACATATGCAGCTTCCCATCCCAGGCCCGTAATGCTGGGAGCCAGTTTTCGATTATGACGTGTGTTCTGCAGTGAAGGGGAGCCTGACACAGTGGCTGGAAATGTTGCCATGTGTCTAGAAGGTTATGGGTTCAAATAATGGAATCTGCCTCATGTTAGACTTCCTAGTTACAATAGATCCTCAATGGATCTGTGCCCCTCCCCTCGACCGAGCACGTGGGAGCTTTATAGCTCTAGGCTGCTCTGTTTTGGCACCGAGAGCTGAATTGTATGTGAATGGGGAAAAGTCCAGGGCATTATTTCTGACTTTCTGTACAGTTGCTATATGTATGAAAATAAAAAACACAAAGATCATTCCGACAAACTGACATATTGACAGTTTCTATTGCTCATTAATGTCGTTTTTAAATATGATCATTGATTGGTGGATATATATTCAGCCTAGAGTTTCAATGACAATGATGTACTATCCTGATCTTTACAGGAAGGAAGTCTGCTAACTATTGACTTATTGGCCGGTACAAATGGAGGAAGCAGTTTTCATGCTTCCCAGGTTTGAATTATTTTCCCTATTTAATTTAATTTAATGAGCTGCAATCAATTTTTGTGCTTGGCATGTTTTACCCTGATCCTTTAGGACATAATCTTTACTGCCTTGAATATGGTCAAGAAGATTATTATAATTATTAATAATATTATTATTATTGATCATTTTGGATGTTCCCCATATTCACCTACAAAAACATGTCACAGTGAGTTTTTTCTATTTCAACTTGCAAACTAATGATTGGAAAACTATGATGCAGTTTGTTTACATGAATATTCATGTTCATGTGGAAGATACTATAATTGAGCTGCTTGATGCTCACAGTCTGTCTAGTCTTGATGGTAGACATGTTAATGCACCAAGTTTTAAAATAAAGGGGAGATATCTTGGAATTACAACCCTTTATGTAAGTTTATTATCAATGTGTATAAACCCAACCTTAATCTAACTATATTTTTTCATGGACTTCTGCAAACTCAAAAGCTTGGTCATTATTTATTGAAACCAGGTCAGTGCTATGCAACATTTTGGACATGTAATACAGAGTCAAGCTATTAGGGTGGAAGTGTACAAAGCCCCAAGAATACACCCCCATGAAATTTTCCTGCTACCCGGTGCGTCATATGTGGTATGTTCTAAAGTACAAGTGCTGTTTCTTCAGTACTTGTTTAACTTGAAAATGTGCACTTCTAAAGAATCACATACCACATTATTCTCTTCAGTTCATGTTTTATTTTTCTAACAAGTGTTGATTTCTTTTAGGAACAGTGCTCACATTTATTTCTATGGTCACAATTCAATTAATATTTCTACTTATTTGTTTAATTGATGCCCTCAAATTTCTGTCACTAGTTTCAACGTTGTCTTCATACAAGTCTTTCTTCCATACTTTTCTCTTATCTGAATTTTTTATTATTTTCTTGTGATTATTTATCGGATTTCACTTGGGTGTCATTAGCTATTGGTGTCGTTGTTTCTTTTAGTGTATTTTAGATGAGAGAGAATGATGGATGAATGATTAAAATAAATTATTTAGATGAGCGTTGGTTAAGAGAGATATAGGAAAAAAGACACCAAAGGCCAATGGCACCCAAGTGAAACCCTTATTTATCTTCAAAATTTGGTTTTCCAACCTTGGGCTATTGTGATTTGTAACTATCGGCACAATAGTTTTCTCATTCTTGGTTTTATGATGATGGAGTTTTATTTTATCTGTTTGCTTAGCTTACTGTGGAAGGTGGCCCATCTCTCGGTGTTCATGTCGAATATGCAGTTGAAAGTGATAAAATTGCAAGTATTGATAGATATTCTGGACGGCTCTTGGCAAATTCTATTGGGAACACAGTAAGATGTTAAATCCTGCTCATGGTTATTATTGTTCCATATTTTTGTACTTTGGCTGAACATGAGTGTTTATTGTCATATTGTAATGGTCATGATACTAGGACAGATAACTTTCTGATGTAAAATATGTTGAGCTGTTGGCATTCTCAGTCTTATAAAATGAGTTAATAGTATTTTTACAAGTCAGTTTTCAACACAACATCACATGCTTAGTTCACAATATATATTTTTTCATGTGGAGTGTTAGGCATTGTGGTAAAATACTATCCCTTGCTTGAGATATCAAGTTTTTGTTTTTTTCACTTGTACATTAAGATAGATTTCTCGTACTTCAAATCCTTTAAAAGTTCATAATTTATTTATTTCATAAAAGGAAAATCTATTATAAATTGTTCTCATGATCTTTGTCTAATCCAAGACCTCATAACTATTGTCAGACAATTCTTGCTAGCGTCTTTGTGAATGGAAATACTGTGATTTGTGAAGCAAGGAGTATTTTAAGGGTGGGAGTTCCATCTACTATCAAATTGCATATGCAGAGTGAACAACTAGGAGTTGGCCGCAAACTGCCAATTTATCCGTTGTTTCCTGAGGTGACAGTTACAAATAAACAATGAAAATTATTCATTCCGTTGTGTATTCCAAATGTTAATGTTGACGACCTTTTTGTTTTGCTAGGGAAATTTATTTTCTTTCTACGAGCTATGTAAAAATTACCGGTGGACTATTGAAGATGAAAAGGTTTGCTTTTATTTTCGCATTATGTTTTTATTTCCATACCTGTCTCCCTTCCACCTTTTCAATACAAGTAAGAAATGCATTAGGGAGAACTTATGGATGCAATCAAGTGCACAATCTATACGATTGTCACATCTCCTAGGAATCGAAACACCATCATTTATGGTCTAAAAGTCATTTATCAAGGAAGAAACACTAAGGAAGAAGTGTTAGGTTCAGAAGGAAAGTGTGTTGCGGTCTTAAAGAAACAACAGCTTTCAAATGAAGAACCTAAAACTCCTCCTAAAACGTATCTTTGCTGTCAGTTCTGAGTGCCAATTATACATAGATGTGGACCACTTAAACAAGCCTGAGTATTCTCTATATACTGACCATTTTTAGCACTAGAATTGCATCTCCTGTAACATTTTATTTTTGAACTGCCACGCCATAATAGAGACTTCAAAGCCAAATAAAATTTGAGCTGCTAGTGTGGAATCTAATTATTGACTATCTCACCATCTGTCTTGCATATAATACCAGACTGCGATAATGACTTATTTCCTTGGTTATCAACATGCTTTATCATCCAATGGACAACTCCATTCTCAACCCAAAGTAAAACAGCTATCAAAGCTAATATGGAAGGTACTATTGCTTTCAAACCTGAGTGAAACTTCTACTACCACTCACCATATCATTGCAAAAAGATACTATAAGCCTACTGACCCCTGCCAGACCATAAAACTATCATTTTTGGGTTGTAATTATTCTGTCCTTGTTCTCCGTATATTTTTGGATAATCAAATTCTTTGAAAGAAAATCATACTCAACACTGTAAGATAGTCTAAATAATTGACTGTGCTATATTTCTTTAGGTGCTGACTTTCAAAGTGGCAGAGAGCTTGCATGGTGAAAAATATGGGAGTGCTTCAGAAGAGAGTCAAGTTGGTGGTAATTTTGATGAGAATGACCTGGGCTTTATAAACGTCTTGTATGGAAGGTATTAAGTTGTGCATTTGTCAAGAATAAACGCATGCAATACTTTTTTGTTAGAGATACTTAAATATCCGAATCCAAAAAATGGTCTTATGCTTCCAGTTTATATATCATTGCTCGAGTCTTTTCAAGCTTTATATTGGTTTTGTGTAGTTTCATTTTTTTTCTTCTTGGGCTTTTCATTAGACAATCATCTGATAGGAGATAGTGGTTCGTTTAATATATTTATCGGACCCCACCCATTAGGAAAGACTTTGGGGGTTGTCGCTGCTAAATTTAATTCCTTTTTGCATGCAACATAAAAGTTGATGGCTGTAATTAATTTTATTATTTTATTTTATTTATCGATATGTTTTCCTCAGATAAATATGATTCAGCTACTGTTTTAAATCCCTAAACCTTTTAGATCACTGAGTCAGTTCTCCTTATATATAGTGTCTGATTTTCTTCCTCATGTAATACTCACAATATACTGTTATCTATTCAATTTATAACTTGCTGTAAACATTTTAAAAGATACAGCATAGAAATATGTAATTGAGCACCTTATATTTACTTATTTATTTATTTTGGTCAGATCTGCAGGCAAGACAAATGTTGCAGTGTCTTTCTTTTGTGAATTTTCAACTTCTGGGTCAAAAACACAACCAATGTTGTACAGTTCATCTTTATCAGTAACAGTGGTTCCTGATCTTCCCTTGGCTTTGGGGTTCCCAATAACCTGGATTCTTCCTCCCTATTATACAACTACAAGTCTTTTGCCTTCCTCCTCAGAATCCTATACACAATATGATGGTCATACTCGTAAAGGAACCATCAAGTATTCCTCCTTTAGTTTAGATAAAAATGCCATGCAGAAAGATGCTGTGTTCATTGATGGGGATAGAATTAAAACAACAGAAGCTAATAATCTTGCATGTATTCGAGCCAAAGATCGTACCACTAGTAGAACAGTGATCGCTTCTTGTGTCGAGGTTGCTGAGGTATGGATTTTATCTTTCACCTGCTATTTGTTTGGGGACCATTTGTTGGCACTTGCATTCTCAGGAGTGTCAAGTTTTAATTTTACACAATGAGTATTTAGAGCTTTAAATGGTTTTAAACACGTATAACACAATTTGATTGTGCTCATTAACTGCGATAAGCGAGCGCTGCTCTGTGTTGCAATAAACTTTGGACATGCTAGTGTTCCTTAGTCTTGTTTTGGCGAGACCTTTGTATTTCAACTCAGGGTAGGGGTGGAACAAATCTACTAAACAATCTGGTCCGTCAATTTTTAAATTCATCCAATTGCAAAGTACAATGGTTGAATTTTATGGATTGGATAGTGGACGGCCAATAAACCAGCGAAACATGTATCTATTGTATATTTAATTATTAATCATTAGATTTGCAAGAGTTCAATTAAATCTGAAATCTATTGTCTAATATTTAAAATAAGATTTTTTTTTTTAATAGGTAAACATTTCAGTTATACATGTGTGTATGTGTGTATATAGTCCTAAGGAAAAATAATTCTGTAGTTTTTGGGAGAGAGATTAATATTAGAGAGAGAAGCAGTGTCATCAATGGCTGCTTATGGCACCAGCCAAAAATCCGCAATATACAGTTGCGGCCTATGGTGGTAATTTGACCACACTGGAGAGAAGTATTCAGTAAGAGAAAAAAATTACAACGTTACAATATAATTAGAAGTGGACAGATTGTATTTTTAATAAGAATTATGCTAGTAACACACTTACACTTTTCTATTGGTGAAATTCATATCGGTCCCACTAAATTCATGAGGATCACACACACTTTTGCGGGACCTATTTGAATATCAACCAATAAAAAAGTATGTTGGACAGAGCTTACTCCCTCCGTTCCTTATTATAGGACTCACTTACAAAATTTATGAGTTTTAAGAAAAATAGTTGCATTAATTTTATATAAAGTGTCCTGCTTTATAAAGAAATCATTAATGCATGTGGAATTTTGAAAATGTCTTATATTAAGGGATAAGCAAAACTCAAAAGTGGATCTTATAATAAGGGACCGAGGGAGTATAAGTGTTGTTAGCACTCATGTTTTACTAAATGGGACTTGACGGATTGGACTTTTTGTTGGTTATTTAATTGATCATAGATGCATTAATTAATGGTTTGTTTTTTTATCCATCCATCTTGTTCAATCCTACCTCTGGTTGCCATTCTGTCTCAGCAGAATAAGTATATCTACAATGTTAATCATGTTATCTGCATTATAGTCTAGACATATGTAAATTTTTTGGGAATTCTAACTCACCATAATTTCGATATATATCATGATCAAGGTAACTCAAATTAGAATAGCCAGTAAGGAGGTCCTGCTCAAAGTGATTGACCTTGCTGTTGGTGCTGAACTTGATCTTCCAACAACCTTTTATGATATTCTAGGTATCAACTCCCCCTTAATCATGAATCTCGGTAGGAACGTCAAACTGAAAGTACTCATATTTTATTGTCTTCCTTTGGTTAAACAGGAAATCCTTTCTATGAAGCATATAATGCAGTGCGTTTCTATGCTGAAACTAATTACCCTGATGTTCTCGCCATAAACAAAACTGCTGATGGAAAAGGGAATGTCCACATCAAGGTTTGTTGATTGTTTTCATTAGAAATATTTTTTCTTGCTTGTCTATGTTCTTTGGATTTCGACAAAAAGCAGTATAACAACCTGCAGGTTGTACATTTGCAGAGTTTTGGAACTAACTAGACAGATATAAACCTTTCATTGTTTTCACCTAAAAATGTACCACATGGTTTTTGTTTGGGTTGAAGTTGTGGGGTTTGGGATTAATTGATTATTATGGAAGGAAGAGAAAGAATAAAACTGTGCATTGTGATTATGACTTGAGCTGACCCCACTTGGTGGGATAAGGCTTGATTGTTGTTGTGTTGTTCTTGTGATTATGACTTGATACAGAAGGCTAAGTACTAATTAATCTTATTTTTAAAAGTTGATCTAAGGTATCCTAAATCACTCTAAGGTATCCTAATTAATCCTTATTTTTACTTAAAGATGATCTAATGAAGTGAAACCTGCATAGTCATATTAAGGTCAGGCTTAGTTCACTTTATTTGTACTTGTGGTTTAATTTAAAGAGGCCCTAGCTCTGTGTGTACAGCATCAGAAAAAACTCATCTGTTTTAGAATCAAGCCAGATTTTGCCTTGTCTAGTACTTATATTTGCTTTATGTTGGATTGGTTTGCTCAACTATGTAAATTAACGTTCTGTTTTGACCGACTCAATGTTGAAGGCAATTCGGCACGGGAAAGGTCTTGTGCGTGTAGCAATTAGTGAAGCACAACAAAAGTCAGACTACGTGCTGGTAAGCATTAGCTTTTTGCCACGCACTTTACAGTAAATTACTTTTCTACATGCAGATCTTGATCTTATGCCACATGTTATGAACCTATATTTCAATGGCAATAAGGAAATTGTTTCTTGCTGATGCACCTAAACATGGCTGTAAACTGGGCAGGCTTCTGAAATTATTTATTATTTATCTGCCATAATTCCAATGACTGTAAACATTATGTGCTCAGAACCACACTGAAGCTGAAGTTCATACCTGGTATTTTGCCATATAACTGCCAATTATTTCTCTCAGCACTACCTAAGTAATTGTCCTCTGTTCGAGTAATACTTGTTAGGTTAACTACTCTGCCCATTATGTATCTTGCGCTCGTATTTCCTCTGTCCTATTTGATTCTACTGAAACATCTCTTTTTGCAGATTAGAGTTGGTGCCCATGTATATCCTCGAAATCCAGTTCTAAACACTGGAAGTCCTATTAACTTGAGCATAAAAGGTATGGTTAGTTTGAATGGTTGCTGTTAATTTATTCTTCTATCAATGATTTCTTTCTCAGGAATAGTTACGTTTTTTAAGAAAAATGTATCTGTTTGAGGTTAAAAGAAACCATTTGCTTACTTTCACCATACAGCTTAAGCTTTTGGTTGAGTTAGTTCATGACTGGTTTTAGAGGAGAAACAGGGGAAATGACCAACTCTCTGAATGATGGAGTTTTTGGTTTATTAATCAAGTCCATTGCTGCAGTGGACGAAATTGATTTATGAAAGACTGGAAACATTGGGCCAACAGGCGTACTTAGATTTACAGAAATGCATTGTGAACTAAGTAGTTTCGAAGCGGGGAGTAACAGGCTTTGTGAACTAAGTGAACGACATTGAAAATAATATAATTGTATAATAAAACTGTAGTGAACTAGAGAGAGAAGGTAGAACTCACAAGGGGATCACTGGACTATAGCTAGTGAGTATGAATGTGTATGTAATAAGCTAGAGTCCCCGTAGAAATGATTGCACTCCTAACCGTATAGTTTATTGAAATATATTTACTTATTATTTCGTTATGATATCCCCGACTTTTGAGAATTTGCATGATCCCACACCTATGCCATGTTCTACCCATATCAATCATACATTCTATCTATGCTTGCTTTGTAAACCTGGAAAGTGGCTAACTGTTCTTTTTTCAGTTGTGCAAATGAGTTGTATATATTTTTACCTTTAAATCTTTTTCTCCAAGACGGTTAATGTCATTCTATCTTCATGTTTCAGGATTGAATGATAAAGTTTCTGGACAGTGGTTTACAACTAATGAAAGTGTAATATCAGTAGATCCGTTAACTGGAGTAGCCAGAGCTATTGGAGAAGGTTCAGCTCAAGGTGCTAATTAACATTATTTAATCTCATGCAATGAACTTTGTGTTTGTCAAAAAAAAATAAAATTACATGCAATGAACTTTGTGATTGTCAACTTGTCGTTGTCTAGAGTTTTTGCTTATATCAATCCCTATTGAAATATGTTATTTTGAACAGTATATTTCCATTATGCAAAATCAAAGCTGCAAACAACAGTTACAGTGTTGAAAGGACATAGTATTTCTGTGGATGCTCCAAAAGGGATGTTAACTAACGTTCCATACCCTGCAAAAGGATACAACTTCTCTGTGAAGTTCAGGTTTGTATATTATAATTTATAACTCCAGACATGAACTTGGTTTAAATTACATCACCTTTAGCTACTTTTGTGACCAATTCAATGCAACAGCAGCACCTATGGTGAAAGCCTTGATGCACCAGGAGGAAACAAGATAATTTCATTCGACTGTAGAGTAGATCCGCTATATATCGGGTACGCTATCTTTATCATGTTGATCTGGTATGACCCTTTAAGTAATTGATTCATTCTTAGACATCTTTTACGTGCTTTAACTGAAGGTACGTCAAGCCATGGTTGGATTTGGAAACTGGCAACTCATATTGCCTGTTTTTCCCTTACTCACCGGAGCATTTGGTGCACTCAATACCCAAGTCAGAAGGCATTAGACCAGACATATCTGTCTCCATATATGCTTCTCTCAAAGAACATGAACATGTTTTGGGATCTGCATCAGCTCTTTTCATTGGAGGCTTTTCTATAATGGAAATGGGCAAGGTATGGTATACTAACATGGCAAAATTGGATCCATGATATTTTTTGTCGCATTGACATTGCTTGAAAGTACACACACATGTGCATGTGTCTCTTTGTGCATGCTTATGTGTGAAACCAGTGTGTGATTTATGAGGCTGAGTGCTTCCTATTTTGTTAGGGCGGTCTCTTGATCTTATGTTGACCAATTTGCCATCCTTTTTGCATGCAAAGTTCTGAATTGCAAATATAGCAGACCCATCAAAATCTCATTGATTTTTTTTCCCTCCCCTCAGGATCCAATGCAGCTGAATCTGACACCAGAGTTCAACAAAACTTACATAACCATCGTGGGAAATACCGGTAAGATGGCATATCATAGTAATTTTTTATGTTAGAAATAATGTAAGGTATCATATATATTTAGTAAATAAGGAAATGTTGACCTTTGGGTTTATTGTGATTATATATAGACTCAATCCTAAAAAAATAGGGAAATATGAAAACAAATAGTAATACAACAACAACAACCAAGCCTTATCCCACTAAGTGGGGTCGGCTACATGGATCAAATGACGCCATAGTGTAAACAAATAGTAATAATGAATAATATTGAAAACCAATCCCAAGATAATCTAAGATTATTATATAATCCTAGAAGACTAAAATACTCTCTAAGATAATTTAAAAACATTATCGAATATTTTATCATATTCTAATTGAGGGGAGTATGGTATTTGGATTCACCTCGAGGACTCACTTGAGTGGCAGAATGTTGGAAATTCAACTATAATGAAGTCCAATATTAGATAATAACCTTTCTGTCAGGTCATAGGGCCATATTCCTAAAGGCAACAGTTAGGTTCTTTACTTGTTGAGGTCATAGTTGCTACAGATTCATCATTGTCTTCTACCATATGTAATATTAGTTAGTTGGGTGGCTTATCACAGATGTTGAAATTCACTGGAATCGCCGGGATTTGATTATGATCGCTCCCACCAGTAAAGACGACTTTGGCATCCGAGGTTTTACGCGTTATGAGGTTAGTGCTCCAAACTTACAAGGCTAAAACATTACCTGAAAAGTTTTCAACTAACCAGTAAAAATCTAATAATTATTTTCATTATAAATTTAAAATACACAATTTATTTTTCTTGTTCATGTTTCCAGGTCAAGCTGCTGAAAACCGAGAGATTCAAAGACAAAATCATCATCATACTCCCAACTAATGGTTACGTATTCAAAGAGCTTAATGACTTGATTTCCACCAGCTGTTTTTAAACTTACATTACGATGGGAAAAGTCATATGTTTAATTTATCTTTTACTTGTTTTACAGGCCAGAGAATGGAAATAGACATCACCCATGAACCTGAATCTGAGAAAACAGCACTATCCAGTGTAAACATGAACAAAGCCCCCTGGGCAAGCATCTTTGGGTGTCTCCTGTTACTGATTCTTCCGATCGTTGCCTTCATATATTTCACCGACAGACCATATAGATCACAGCAAACAAGTGCTCCGGTCACTGCAACCATTGCATCACCTGCAACTTCATACAGAAGCAGTCCAACTGGTTCAAATGAAATGTCTCCTCGGACGCCACAACCATTTGTAGACTATGTAAGAAGAACGATCGATGAAACTCCATACTACAAGAGGGAAGGGAGAAGGGTTAATCCACAAAAAACATATTAGAATTGTGGCTTATCAGTGATAATTTTATACGCATCACTACTCCCACATCCACATCAGAGGCTGGCACATAAATTCGTACTTGCGTTCGCTATCACTATGTTGTATTATTTTCAAACTGACAATTTTGGTCCCTACATGTTGTATAAATTTAGGAATTTATTCAGTCATGTGTGATAGTTGCATTAAATATTTATCTGGCGGGTAGGTTAGTTTAGTGTAGTGATCATGTTTATATTCAACATGTGTATGTTGTAATTGCATTACATTGCTTCTCCGATTAAGCTTATCTCTGCATCTCTTTTATCTTTTTAAAATGTTCTTGTTTATTGTCATTTTTTTTTCTTAAAAAAAGATTGATGAAACAAAGATGGAAAAATCAAAACAAATTATGAAATTGTTTATATATATTTAAAAATTTGCTTTAAAAAAATAATTACTACTAATTTTAGAAGTGAGTTGTAGGAATAAAATATTAAATTTATTTGAAAGTGTAAAAGTGAAAGTCAGAAAATAAAGTATAGAATCTTAGTGATGAAATATCAGTAAAATGTAACGAGTATCATAGAATTAAATTGACAAATATATATCCACTTCAAAACTAAAAATGAGTTCTTTCACTTGACCATTTAAAATGCTCAAAGTTGAATTTTTATTTTATTAATATAGTTTATATTCGGTGTACAATTTCTTTAACATAGAAGTATCTATCACCAACATCAATCTATCTATCTATGAGTAGACTATTGAAGAATATAAACCATTGTCGTAAGTCATTACCAGCTCCCTACCGAAATGTGATAGACCCATGAATCAAGAAATTCACAAAGAATCTATACAAGAGTAAACTCGTAAATGAGTGTAAAGCACAACATGGTGTGTAGCTAGATAATCTAAGTGAAGGCCATTTTGAGATATCTAAAGAAAGGTTTGTCTAACATGTGCAACATTGCACATGTTAAAACAACTAAGAGTAGTAATTTTTTCTTGAAAAACAACAATTATTTATTCAAAAGTTTTATATTTAACATTAAATGTACAAGTTCTAATACAAAATTTCTATTTTAAACTTTCTAATATGTGCAAATTTGCACATGATAAAAAAACCCCTAAAGAAATAGGAATATATGTAAGTCGGGTACATGGAAACTGGACTTATGTTGTTCTTACTATGTTGTTGAATGGAGACTTGTCAACTAAAGAAACGAGGTACCTAACTAAAATTCTAACAAAAAACAACCCGACTAAAACTTTTAGAAAACCTTGGAACTGTCATTCAAAAATTTTGATACTAAACCAAATTAAATCCAAACACATGAAAAGAACCTTGGAACTGTCATTCATAAATTTAGAATGACTGAAAAAAGAAATATATATATATATATATATATATATATATATATAATTCTTTGATTGAAGAACATTATGATTGGTAAATGTATACTTCACTATTTTACTATATCATTAATTCTTGATTGAATGACATGGTTGGGTTGCGGAAGTGAGTTTAAATAGGATGTAAACCAACAACTTAATAGCAGACATAAAACTAATCTAAGGTTTTCAATATGTGTTACCGATTGCGGATGGTTTAAAAAAATGGGACCTTATCCGCGAAAAAACTGCTATGGAACAAATTAAATTAACAAGAGTTGGGCAATAGTAACAAAAGCAACTGTGATGAGTACTTTGCAAATATGATATCATATGATATCATACTTATATTTAATCTTACTTAACATTGCTAATGACTTTGCAAACCCTAAACTTAGGTTTTTTAGGCGCCAATCAAGCATGGCCGTTTGATCAAATCATCTAGCTAGGCATTCATCTCATCATTTGATCTAATCTGACTTCAAACTTTCATTTCCCCATGCCACATTAAATTTCTCAGCCACGTTAAATTATAGTATGTTTCCCATGCAACACTTAACTATGTACAGGTTCTACATGCTATTTGTGCATTGCTTTGTAAATTACAATCATTTAATGTCACCATTTCCCCACAAGTGGCTGCAAGTTGTGTTGGTAATACCTATTCAAAAATGAAAGCATGTGACCATTATGAATTAAATTTGACCTCTCTCTTTCTCTATCTTTCATCTAACCTTAATCTTTTTATGGCGATCGAGATTCTCCAGCGTCGACAGAGATAAAGAATTGGAACCTGATAGACGGCGATTGACGGAAGCAAGTCGGCGAGGTCGTTTTGGTCAATTTTCAAGGCACGTAAGCGTAATAGAGGGAGTGAATCGGAGTGAGATTGCAAGGTGAAGAAGGTGTTGACGGAGGAAATCGAGGGTGATGTGAGTAGAAAGGCAGCGGTGACGGCGGTTTCTGCCGGTGATAGAGAATTTAGAGCGCCGCCACGTTCAAAGGGAAAGGGACTGGTTCTTTTCGAGTCCGATGAAGGTTTCCGGCAATCAAAAGCTTCTAAAGTTGTTCAAGAACGTTCTCCTTTGTATAGAAGTTGAAAAGAAATTTTGTAGATTATTCATATAATTAAAAATAGTAACAATAACTCTGTTTATTAACACAAATATCAGAGCTGGTATTTGGTTTGTGGATTGATATTGTGCAACAAGTGTGTTTCGGTACTGCAGTTGTTTCCCCCGCCCCTTGACACCCTCTACCCAAAAAGTATTTAAAAGCTGCATATCCTTCTTCTTCGACACCACCCATGGCGGTATCATTCATCCATGTTTCTTGCTTAATTTCTCTGTTATCTATAAGATTTTGGTGCTTCAAGTTTGTTCACTTCTACATGAAACTTAGAATGATTAATAACATCACAATAAGTTATGTTATCTTAATTCATGTGCCACGATATTGTTTTTTTGTAATTTTGATAATAATTTTGCTCAATGATTCCTTTGTTTATATGGTTTAAAATTCCCTTACTGATTTGGCTATTTCACAGTTGTAACCTTATGAAGACGATGCATCATGCAACTCAAATGCAACATGTGTAAGTTGTCTTCAACTTTCCCCCTTATTTCAATTTTTTTGTTTTAACTTTTCTGGTGTGTAATTAATTTTTTTATTTAGTTTGTCATGTGATAAAGTGTAGTCCTCATCAATCTAGGTGCTTACTGTTTAGTCCAGAAAAATGAGTTGAATAGGGTATACACTTTGTTAATACCGTATGGTTAAATTCAAGCAACATTTAGTTGATATTTCTTCACATGTTAACTATATCCTTATTTTTGCTTCCTATGGTGATCTAACCTTAGTAGTGAGTGTATATATAGTTTTTGGGTTACATATCGGGTTTAAGTACATTAAATATTGATACATATATACCTTGATTCTTTATGCACTACAGACATAATTTTCCAAGTAAATAATACTAATTGATGTTGATTACCTTTCAACAAATTTTTTACTTTGAAATTTATTGTGCGATGACCTTTTTTGGTCTCAATTGCCAATGATATTTTTATTGATGAAATAATTCTGCTTTATTTAGTTAGCCCTGCATTTGCATAGTGGGAAAATGAAGGAAAAAATAAAGGGTGTTAGCTTTACGTCTCATGAGTGGACTATATCATGTTTTCTTCGGTCTTCAACCTTTGTTGGAATGACTTGATTTGTGTTGCATCTCATCGCATATATGTGGCTATTATTTTTGTTTTTTGGAGTATATGGATGGTAATAAAATGGAAGTTTCATTGTATACACTGTGAAGTGAAATTATGTGTAGGACGCTCCCGTGGTTGCTTTGTTTTTGCATGAACTTTTGTTGACTGTCTGGCTACATTGACAAGGATGGCTAACTAACATTTTCTTCTTTTTAGTTGTAGGAAAAGGTTGATATTTGAGGAAAGACAATATCAAGAATCGCCATCAAGTTTTAATGATGTCTTTAATCTTTGAATTGACCACTTTAGATGATATGAAGTGTTTCTTCTAGCACTTTTTTAAGCTTGTGGCAAATTAAGGTTGTCTTCATAGGAAAGGCACCCATGAAGCAAAAGAACAAGTGGTCCTGTTCCAGGTTCTGCTATGTGTAAAACTTAGCATAGGTATCCTTCAAAGAATCATAAGTTACTACTTCTTCTAGATAGGGTATTCCCATAAGCATTGAGAATTAAGATGAGACATGTTGTCAATTGTGTATCATTTATTTAGTTTATCTTTTAGTTGAACATTAATTATTTTAAGGTGGAATATATTATATACCTTCTTTGAAGAATGGATATGTTGTATTAGTAGACCATGGACACAACATTTAAATTATTGATCAAGTGCTTTTGTTGGAACGGATTTATCAGTAGTTTTTTGTTTTTCCTAATGTAATTTTTATGTTCATCAAGAAGGATTTGTTGTTTAGCCAGAAACTATGTTTTGTGTTAGTTTATGTTTTAATTTACATTTTGGTAATTGCGGAACGTTGGTTGTGATCGGATTTGCGCATTTATGTAATCCTGATTTTGGGTTGTTTTTCTTCAATGAAATTTAGTTTCTTTATTGTTTAATCCCTGTACTTTTTATACTATTATATGCACTTTCACATAAAATCCACTAAACACTACATAACATATGTTATATAAATGCACATACATGTACAAATGTTTTTGTCTGAAGGAGCTGAGGTCAAAATTGGAGCACCGAAGAGATGAAAAAATGAGTTTTTATTTTGACAGTAAAAGTGTCGTATCATATTGCTGGACCTAATATACTGATTTATCTATTTGTTGAAGTGTTTTTTAATCCTGTCCGTGCATCATAGAAAAATCAAGCCTGTTGCCGTAATTTGAATATTTTCTTCCTTTTTTTGCGAGTCTGTGTACTATGGATGAATATTTCTATTTTGCCCATTTGTTAGTATTTATTTTTTTTTGGAATTTTAGTCCCTATAATTTCATTCTGTTTATAAGTACAATGTTTGTTAAACATTTCTTCCGAATTAAGCTTTTGGATCTGAAGAAAAGCCCGGTAATTTCTTTTTGCAATATATTAGCTTCTCCATTGTTTATGACCCGGACGGTAGCACTGGTAAAAGTTCTAGTAATTATAATTTATCATTGTTAGGCGGGCGACAGTAAACACAATAAATTTAGGTTAAATGGTTTGCTTTTGAAAATTTAAGGATTTTTGTCAATTTGGAAATAGAAATCAAATAAGACAAATGAAACACTACAGATCTGAAACCAAAACCCTGTTAAACACAACATAGAAAATAAGTTTTTACATGTGCTTAGTCCCTGCAAATAGGGGTCATTTAAAATTTGGTTCCTGAATTTGTTAACCCTTGGATTTTGTTCCTGCAAAATTTAATCAATTAAAATTTCGTCCATCTCCCCACTTAATCAGTGCCACGTGAGTGATTGGCTGACGTGGCAGTAAAACTCAACAAATTTTGGCTTGAAAAGACGAAAATACCCCTGAAGGTCTTAGCCAAATGCTAAATGACACATTTACCCTTAGATCTTCATCTCTACCATATAGTTTAGGTTTTCACAATCAGCAACAACAGTGCAACAATGACATCAAAATATACTACCACCATCATTTTCCGTGATTTCATGCTTGTCTGATAGTCTTAGGGGCATTTTCGTCTGTTCAAGTCAAAATTTGTTGAGTCAGACTGTCACGTCATCAAATTACAGACGTGGAAGTGATTAAGTCTGGAGAGGGACGAAATTTTAAATGATTAAATTTTTGCAGGGACAAAATCCAAGGATTATCAAATTCAGGGACCAAATTTTAAATGACCTATATTTGCAGGGACTAAACACATATAAAAAGCCTAGAAAATATAAAACCTGTTTTCGTTGTTGTCTGTACTTTCTGTACTCAGCAAGCTTGTTGCATTGACGCATGCCGCTTCTTTGACTTGCTCTATACGAAGCAGATAAGATCATTCTCTCCTGATTCGCGGCGAAGCGAGCAAGAGCGAGGAGGGGATTTGCGGCGGATTTGAAAAGGTATGAGAGACCCATCGTGTGATCGTGAAAGACAAAAATATTTAATATTATATATAGAAAACTAATCCAATTTTATAGGGGCCCCGACAAAAAATGAAGAAAATTGCTCTTCTCCCATCATGTTTTGTTCCACCATTTCTACAATTATGCTTTCCAAATATGGCTAATCTTGTGTTACATATAACCCTACCAGTTCATGAAGTTTCTGATAGGTTGGTATGGAAACACTCCAATAATGGTGACTTGTCTCTAAAGGAAGCATGTATCCTTAAATCATCACACTCACAACGGGTCATATAAATCGCAACAAACAAATGTTCCGGTCACTGCAACCATTGCATCCCCTGCAACTTCATGCAGAAGCAGTCCAACTGGTTCAAATGAAATGTCTCCTCGTAAATTTGTAGACAATGTAAGAAGAACAATCGATGAAACTTCGTACTACAAGGGGGAAGGGAAAAGTATTTATCACCAATACCTATCTATCTATCTATGAGTAGACTCTTAAGAGTAAACCATTGTCGTAAGTCATTACCAGCATGAATCAAGAATATCACAAAGATCTATACAAGAGTAAGCTCTTAAACGAAGTATTGATCTTCATTCTAAAAATGGAAGCGAAAGAAACAACGATGGATGAACCAATGATGGAATTCAGAAGGAATACGATGAAAGGAAGATATCACAATGTTAGATCCATAAACATAAAAATTTACTGAGGATCGACACGAATAAGTTGAATCTTTTAGTAAAAATCATCAAGATCCATTCACACGAGTAATCTTACTTAAGGCACAAGGTATGTTAAACACCAAAGTAGCAAGGAACTTTCCATGCCTGCCAACATTACTTTGGAAAGTTGATTTCAGAACTTTCAACTCTAGCGAGGGAACTAGTTCATTTAGCTAAAAAGTTGCTACTTTTAATTGCTTTAACATGTACAATATTGTACATGTTAAAGAAACCTAAAGTTAAAATTGCAACATGGTATTTTGCCCAATCTCGCCGGGCGAGACACTTTGCTTCTCGAGTGAGTAGTGTAAATTTGTGTCGTGTAGCCAGACGCCTGGATCCATAGCAGACGACCATAATGAGTATTTAGGCGAAAATATAAATTTTTAGCTTATTCTTGGAAGCTTGGAAAAGAACGCAAAAACATTGTGAAACATCAAAATTTTGAAGATTCGTCGCTGTGAACAAGTGTTTGAACATTTAATGGGTCACCACATGTGTAATATCATCTTCACCATTAAAAGAGGAATGATAATAATCGGAAACCAAGATGACTCGCCATGAACATCTATTATATGAATATAAAAAAACTCTTATGTGTTCGCAATGAATCGTTGTTCTTAATGATTTGATTAACTATTAATTGCCTATCAGAAGTTACGACCTAATCCATGTGAGTTTAACTCAATTGGTAGTGATATTACATATTATATGCAGGAATTGAAGTTCGAAATCCGGCCATCCACTTCTCTACATTCAAATGTGTGAACTTTAACTATTAGATTACTTGATAAAAAAGAGTTACGATCTAATCGAGATTCGTGAAATAATGAAGAGATTTACCTTTCCCACCCTATGGCTTTCTTCGTGTGCTCTATTTTTTTTCTTCCAAAAATACCCCTTGTCCGGATTTAGTTTTCTGAATGACATTTTTAGTATATTCCAGATTTTAAAATCCGGAATGCTCTTTTTCCAGAATTTTTTGATTTCAGCCTTTCAAATTCGTAAGATAAAATGCAAATAAACATAAAAAAACAGAATTAAAAAGAACACAAAGATAAAAAGAAATCATTTTATTAATATATGAATAATTACAATAATGTTGAAGCTTTTTAAGCTAAACAACAGAAAAGAAAAAAAAACCACCAGAAAACCTACCTCCCTAAAGTAAAACTAAATCTAGCTTTAC